>Ga0272442_10000131_pt1 | contig 121379 bp, 100 predicted proteins | sample SSMForm2O_FD_200262 | JGI IMG/M metagenome (GOLD analysis project Ga0272442, IMG submission 200262) | Marine sediment archaeal communities from Little Sippewissett salt marsh, Falmouth, MA, United States - SSM-Form-2O | ecosystem: Environmental > Aquatic > Marine > Wetlands > Sediment ... | reverse complement strand
GATGAATATAACGAAAGTTATCTGCATTCGGCACTGGGATACAGACCGCCGAATCACGTCGAAAAAGAATATAAATTCAGCCGGAATACCCTCTTAAAATGTGCTTGACTAAAAGGGAGCAGTACACATTTGTATCAAAAGCGTATGTTGTTTCGAAAAATTCATGAATTGATGTAAACAAAATGATAACTTGCTTAACATTTTTTGTACAATTGATGCATAGATTTCTGTATAGATAATGGCCAGACTATAATAGCAGTTTTTCATTGAACATATCGCCGCTTGATACTTGTCGGCCTGTGTATAGGATTAAATAAAAGTCTTCCGACCTTCGAGTATATTACATCAATGAAACTCATTCTTATGTTTTCTTTACTCCCACAACCACCATATTTCTTGAATCTGCAGTGAACTTGGTTTGGTCGTAGCCGCCGTGGATGGCGCGGACGGTAAAGCCGGCGTCGGTCAGAACGTCAGTGATTTCCGTCTGTGAGTAAACACGGAACGAGATGGTAAGTTCTTTATTGTTGTCCTGTAATTCAAAGAGCCTTTTGATGGTCATGCGTTTTGTCTTTGTTGAATAAAGAAAAGACTGGGTGACATGCTCAGTCTTAGACAGAGGATGGCGTTGCCTGTTACCATGCAGGCGGGTGGCCTTGTCTTTGTTCCAGATGTCGAGAAGCAATTGTCCGTCCGGTTTAAGAACGCGGTGGATTTCAGTGATAACGCGAATGTTATTGTTATCATCGTGATACCCGAAACTGCCGAACAGTGACAGGACCCATGAAAAAGAGTCATCGGTAAAGGGAAGGCGATTCATATCCCCCCGGACATATGGGATGGTGAGTTTCCTGTGCCGGTTTTTATTTTGTGCCAGCGCCAGCATGGTAGGGGAATAGTCAAGCCCGATTATAGTCTGGTCGGTTTTGGCCAGCCCGATGCAATGCCGTCCCTGTCCGCATCCCAAATCGAGGATGAGATCATCAGAGTCAAACTGGCAGAGTGAATTCAATTCTTTTAACTCGGTGTCGGTGCGTTCTTCAGTCAGCGCCTTGAAAAAAGGAGTGATTACATAATACTGCTCGAAATAGGTGCGGTAGGATGTGGGGTCAATTGTGCCGTCATTGTCGTTTTCACGATTGATCATATGTTCAATATATGACAGTCATCCATATTTATATAAGTAAAATATGGATAGAATAAAAAACCGCCGGATTTCTCCGGCGGTTTGATGTATATCTTCTGTGATGGTTCGGCGTTACACTTCGTCGTCGTCGTAACTGCTCATCGGAACCCACATGTTTTTTTCGGTTCCTACGATGGTGCTGTACGAGTGCAACATGCCGAAATTCGTGCAATGCACTTTGAACCAATCGACCTCGTCATTGCGCGCCAGCTCGTCTTTGATCTCATCGGTTACGACGACACTGGATTTTTTCTGGGTGTGTACTTTCTGGACGATATGAATCTGATCTTCGCGATCCAGGAAGGAATAGATCGGTGACAGGGCGTGTTTGTCGGCAAGTTCGACCAGGTACTCGGGATAGATATCCTTTTGCGAGGCCACTTCCACCATGACAATACTTAACTGCCCGTAGAGGCCGCCGGCTTGATCCGGAACCGAGGCGGGGTCGGTGGTGATGATCGGGATTTCGATGCGGAAGGTGATTTTGGGGTCTTCCTGGAGGGGTGAGATTTTGGCGGTATAGGAGCATTGGTATTTCACCAGGCATTTGTCTTTTGAGACCGGGGTGGTTTTTTCAATAAAGAAGGGGTAGTCGAAGGTGACCCGGGCCGAAGTGGCATTGAGTTCCTTGAAATAGTCGACGATATTGTGGCGCAGGAACCGGGTTCCGATGTTGGCGCGATGCTGATGGAAGACACGGATAAAGGTGTCAATCCAATCCGCCTCGAATTCACTGGTGATGCGGGCGCTGACCGAGACACTTCCGACCGTGGCCTGCCCGTCGGGTTCATGTTGTGATGCGACTTTCATGGGGAACGGCAGGTTTTTCATGCCGACGTCGACCAGCAATCTTTTTTCCTGTGGCATATCTATCCTCCTTACGGCGTAAGGCAAAAGCATCTATGGGCCATAAAAGGTTTGTTTCTCCTCGGCGGCGAGTGCGCATAGGCTAAGCCCCGTCGTCGATGTTATTTATCTGCCGGAAAGAATATACAATTAATCGGTATTGTCAATGATCTCGGGAAAATATTTCGTGGTTGGTGCCGGTTTGCCGGAAATATAAAAGGCCTGCCCGATTCAGGCAGGCCCCGATGGAAATTTCACGTTCGTATTACGCGGTTTTTTTGTGCGATTTCTTGACCTGTTTGGCTTTGCCCTTGCCGGTAATCATGTCGGCCGTGATGACAATTTCCTCGATGTCGTCTTGCGAGGGCGCCTCGAACATCAAATCCAGCATCGCCTTCTCGAAAATCGACCGTAGCGCGCGCGCGCCGGTTTTCTTTTTTTCGGCAATCGCGACCGCTTCCCACAGCGCCTCTTTTTCAAAAGTCAGCTTGATTCCCTCCATTCCGAACAACTGCTGGTATTGTTTCACCAGGGCGTTTTTGGGTTCGGTCAAAATCGAGAATAGAGCGTTTTTGTCCAATGGTTGCAGGGGGGCGGTGACCGGCAGGCGGCCGATCATCTCGGGAATCAAGCCGTACTGCAAAAGGTCCGCCGGTTCAACATAGCTGAGAATTTCAGGCGAGTCTTTGGTGATATCCAGGTTCTCGGCATCGAAACCGACTTGCTTTTTGCCGACCCGTCGCGCGATAATTTTCTCCAAGCCGTCAAATGCTCCACCGCAGATAAAGAGAATGTTGGCGGTGTTGATTGGCACAAAGGATTGCTCGGGGTGTTTGCGTCCGCCCTTGGGTGGGATGTTGGAGACGGTACCCTCGAGGATTTTCAAAAGGCCCTGCTGAACGCCTTCACCGGAGACATCGCGGGTAATCGACGGGTTACCCTCGGTTCGCGAGATTTTGTCAAGTTCGTCGATATAGATAATCCCACGTTCGGTCATGGTCTGGTTGAAATTCGAGGCTTGATAGAGCCGCACCAGGATATTCTCGACATCCTCTCCGACATACCCGGCTTCGGTGAGAACGGTGGCATCGGCAATACAAAACGGGACTTTCAGGAATTTCGCCAGGGTGCGCGCGATCAGGGTTTTGCCGGTTCCGGTCGGACCGATCAGCAGGATGTTTGATTTTTCCAATTCGACGTCATCATCGTTCACGGTCTTGTGGCTATTGACGGCCAGGGTGTTGATTCGACGGTAGTGATTGTATACCGCCACCGCGACATTTCGCTTGGCGTATTCCTGCCCGATAACGTAGCGGTCAAGAAAGCCCTTGATTTCGGTCGGCTTGGGGACATCGAACGTCTGTTCGGTGTCGCCTGTCTCGGGTGAGGTGATCAGGATATCATGGCAGAGGGTGACACATTCGTTGCAGATAAATGCCTCGTACCCGGCAAACAGCCTCCTGACTTTGGAGGCCGGTTTACCGCAGAAATTGCACCGATGATGTGATCCGAAGTTGCCGTCCGATGACTTGCGTTTTGACTCGTCAGTCAAAATGATCCCATCCTGTTATTTGGATTCTTTCGGTTTATATTCGTAAATCTTATCAATCAGGCCGTAATCCACCGCATCCTGCGGTGACATAAAGAAATTACGGTCGGTGTCTTTTTGAATCGTTTCCAGGGGCTGGCCGGTATGTAGCACCAGCAACTCATTTAGCCGTTGTTTGGTGCTGGCAAATTCCCTGGTCATAATTTCGATATCGGACACCTGTCCCTGGGTCCCGGCAATGGGCTGATGGATCATGATGCGCGAATTCGGCAGAGCGGCCCGTTTGCCCTTGGTTCCGGCCGCCAGCAAAAACGCTCCCATCGATGCCGCCATCCCCATGCAGGTGGTGCATACGGCCGGCTTGATAAACTGCAGGGTGTCGTAGATTGCCATTCCCGCGGTCACCGAACCTCCCGGTGAATTGATATAGACATAAATATCTTTTTCCGGGTCTTCGGCCTGCAAGAACAGCAGTTGGGCGATCACGAGATTGGCGAGATTATCGTCAATCGGTGCCCCGATAAAAATGATGCGGTCTTTCAGCAGGCGCGAATAGATATCATAGGCACGTTCGCCCCGCCCGGTTTGTTCGACAACCATTGGTATGAGGGTCATCTACTTTTCCTCCGTGACATCTTTTTTCTCTTCCTGTTGTCCGGCCCCTTCAATGGGAACATAGTTGACTTTCGCCATCAGGAAATCATACACCTTATCCTCGAGGATGGTTTCCCTGATTTCCTGGATTCGACCCGACTTGGCCAGCATATCCCTGGCTTCATCGAATTTCATCTGGTACCCCTCGGCAAAGGCCTTAATCCAATTTTCGGTATCTGACGGCAAAACTTCAATCTTTTCGGACTTGGCCAGCTGATGCATCAGCATATTCCATCGCAGGGAGCTGACCGCCATCGGGCCGTACTGTTCAGCCACCTTATCTTCTTCGAACGGTTGGTTTTTCTGTTTGAATTCCTCGACGAGTGAATCCAGGTAGTTTTTAACCATCGCATCCGGAATCGGGATTTCATTTTTCTCGTTCAATTGACGCCGGATTTCATCGCGGTTGAACTGGCGTCGGTCGCGTTCTTTTTGCAGTTTCAGGTCATTGTGGATTTTCAGCCGCATTTCCAGCATGGTTTCGACTTCGCCAGTCTTTTTGGCAAAGGCATCATCGGCGGGCGGCAGAACACGGTGTTTGACCTCTTTTATTTTGGCCGAATATTTTACATGTTTTCCGGCGAATCGTTCATCGGAATAATCATCAGGGTATTCCACCGTAATTTCGCGTTCGTCTCCGGCTTTGGAGCCGATAATCGCGTCGCGGAATTCCTTCACGGTATATCCGCTTCCGAGGTCGATTTCGGTTTCGGCGAAGGAGTCACCCTCCAGGACATTTCCGGGATCTTCAAGCTTGTTCAAATCGACAATTACGATATCATCTTTTTCAGCAGTGCGCTCGACCGGGCGGACATCGGCATGTTTCTTTCTCAGATATTCAACCACCGTATCGACCTCGTCGTCGCGGACCTCGATTTCATCCTGCGGCAATGTCAATCCGCTGAAATCAACCTCGTTCAGTTCCGGCATAATCTCGACCCTGGCGGTATAGACAAAGGGTTCGCCCTCTCTCAGATTCAAGTCCGGAAACTTCGGATGTGAAGCGATGTCGAGTTTGTGCTCGCGCACCGCATCGGGATATGATTTGTTGACCAGTTCCTGCAGAACATCTTCATAGATAGCCGCCTGGAACTTCCCCTTAATAACCGTCAACGGCGCCTTACCGGGTCGGAATCCCTTGATTTTGGCTTCCTTGCGATATTTGTGATAAGCCTCGGCAAAGGCGGCGTCCACCGTCTCGGCCGGGATTTCGATTTCAATTTCCCGGACCAAACCGTCAGATGATTTAATTGTCGATTTCAAACCGCTTCAATCCTTTCTGTCTAAACAATGCGAAAGGGGGGACTTGAACCCCCACCCCGTGAGGGACTGGATCCTAAATCCAGCGCGTCTACCAGTTCCGCCACTCTCGCAATTAGCGCCAGAATATAGCCGATTTGGCGATGATAGTCAAGGACGAGCTGACCGGTGAATTTTCGCAAGTGATTTTAGCGATTTTACCCCAACTTATTGATTTGACTTGAACATGGCGGAGATATAGATTGAATCCATGATGAACCAGGTGTACATCGGGATCGACTATGGGGAGCGGCGGATCGGTATCGCCAAATCCGATCCCACCGGGCTGATTGCCTCGCCCTTCAAGACCGTGGTGGTCAAGGCGATCAACTCCGCGCTTGATGAAATCGCCGCAATCATTGATGAGACCGGCGCGGTCGGGGTGGTGGTCGGTTATCCGGTCGCGCTTGCCGACGGCGGCAGTCGGGGGGAGTTGTGCCGGAAAGTTGATCGTTTCATGGAGCGATTAAGGGAACGATATGACGGCCCGATGTATAAAATTGATGAGCGGTTTTCATCGGCGGAGGCCGAAAACGTGATACACGGTTATAACAAGAAGGTGGGGCAGGATAAGGGTCGGGTGGATCGGATCGCGGCGGCCATTATCCTGCAGAAATTCCTGGATGAACGACCACAAGACAACAGGGAATAGATTCAAGTTTTATGAATATATCCTTTACTGGCTGATAACAGCGGCACTGTTGCTTCTCGCAATACCGGTGGTATTGTGGAAAACGGTGTCGTTTCTAATCGGATCGGCGGGCACCCCCATGAAATCAGTAAGACATCTGCTTGGTTTTATTGCGCTGGTTGTGATTATTGCGACCGGTTTTCTGGCATATAAAATATTTATCCCGTATCGCGTCAGTGACGGGGTGGTGTCGATCATGGTCGATGAAAACGATTCGTTTGCCAAAGTGACCCGGGCGCTCAAGGTGGGGGGAGTGGTGGCCGATGATTATCTTTTTTCGCGGTTGTCCATTTTGAGTGAGATAGACAAGAACCTGATTCCGGGGCGGTATGATTTTTCGGGGCGGATGTCGCTCTATCAGATTCTGGATAAATTCCAACGGCATGATATCGCGACGTTGCTGTTGACTGTCCCCGAGGGGTATACTGCCGCCAGGATCGCGGCGCGGCTGGCGCATCGGATGGAGATTGACTCGGCAGAGTTTTATTTGCTGGCATTTGACACCGCCTACACGATGGAGAAATATGCTGTTCCCGGTCTGGAGGGATACCTGTTTCCCGAGACATACAAATTGTGGTATGGAATGAAAGTACCGGATATTGTCGACGTTATGGTATCCGAGTTTCAACGACAAACCGATGGGATATTTGACTCTCCCGCTCCCAATAATCTAAGCCGGGATGAAATTCTGGTCTTGGCGTCTATCATCGAAGCGGAAGCGTACTATTCCGATGAGATGCCGAGGATATCATCGGTGTATCACAATCGTCTGCGCAAGGGGATGCGTTTGCAGGCGGACCCGACCGTCATATATGCCATGGGCGGATTGGATCGCCCGTTGCGCTACCGCGATCTGAAATACAAATCGCCGTACAATACCTATCGCAACAAGGGTCTGCCACCCGGACCGATCAACTCACCGGGCCTGGCGGCGATCAAGGCGGCGGTGTCGCCGGAAGAAACCGATTACCTGTATTTCGTGGCGAACGGTACCGGTCGCCACACGTTCAGCAGAACGCTTCGGGAACACAATGGCGCCAAACGCAAGGCAAAGAATCAGCGCAAGGCGGCCCAGTCCAATTAAATATTAATAAGTTGCATTTCCCGATTAAGGACCACACCAAACTGCTCCATAATATCCTGCAGAAAACCCTTTTCGAACATGACAAAGGCGTAGGGGACCGGAGAGGTAAAGCAGATCAATCCGTTTGGGAAACCGTTGTGGATAGTGGGGCAGATGACCAGCGATTTGGTATCATCGTCCAATAATAGTTTCTGTTCGATAAAATTCCCATCGAAGTCTTCGGGGTAATTTTTAATATAGGGGGTGGCGTCTCGATAGACGTCATAGAAGAGAGAATTCTGCGACGGTAGGGTCAGTGCCAGCCCGGCCAGGGCGCGGCTTGGTTTGCGGGTTGCAATTACTTTCAGGCGGTTGTCCCGCTCGGAGTGGACAATCAGCAGGGCGCCTGAAATGGAAAAAAACTTACCCAGCTTTTTGGTTACCGAGAAAAAAAGTTTGGACAGGTTACGTTGTTTTGCGAAAATCGACGCGACTGAACGAACAAAGGCCCGGTTCAAGTGAATGCTGTCGGTTTCCACGATGGTGGTTGGATTCGTTTCCATTGTTGTGCTCATTTCCTGTGAAATCGAACCGTGCATGATTAAGCCCCCCTAATAGCCTTTCCTGATTTTGTGGAATTCAATTCTCTATTGCCTTTTTAATATCATATTTCTTAATCTTGCGCCAGAGCGTGGTTCGGCCAATTCCCAGCCTGCCGGCGGTTTTGGTGTAATTCCAATTGGTGGCGTGCAGGGTTGCCTCAATGCGCCGTTTCAGGCTTTCCTCAAGGGTTCCCTCTCCGAGTGGCACCACGGGCTGGTTTTCCGGGTGTTCGGTCATGATCCGGCCGATGTCCAGGAAGATGATGTCGGATGCCATAATTCGGTTTTTTTGCGCCAGTGTCACCGCTCGCTTGACGGTGTTTTCCAATTCCCTGACGTTGCCCGGCCAGGGATGCGAAATCAGTTTTTCCATCGCTTCGGCGGAGACAGACATCGGTTCCCGGAAGCCCGCCTTATTTTCCATTGTGATAAAATGCTCGACCAGGACAACGATATCCTCCATCCGGTCCCGCAGGGGGGGGATATGCACCGATACCAGTCCGAGGCGTTTGACAAAATCTTCGATGATATTTTTTCTTTTGGGCAGTTCGGTCGGGCGGTATCCGGTTGCCCCGATCAGGCGGATATTTATTTTTTCGGATGACTCCCGGTTTGCCATGGCAGACCGGGAGGCATTAATCAATTGTGCGAAACGTTCCTGTATGCCAGGTGATAATTCGGCCAGCTCATCGAGAAACACCGTTCCGCCTGAGGCCTTTGTGAGACGTCCCTCACCGGTTACGATGTCTCCGAATAAATCCGCTTCCAGCACTTCGGGTGTGAAGACCGAGCAATCCACCGGCAGGAACCGATTTTTGCGGCGTGACGAATGATAGTGAATGGCACGCGCCAGATGTTCCTTCCCGGTTCCGGATTCGCCGGAAATCAGGACGGGGGTATCGGTTGCCGCAATACGGGCGGCAGTGGTTTTGACATTTGTCATGACTCGGGAAATGCCCACCACCCGGTCGAAGCAGTACTTCCACGCGATATCCTCACGCAATGCGTTCAATTCCTGTCGAATACGACGGTTTTCCAGCATCTGTTCCACCTGTATTTGCATGATTTCCTCGGTGTAGGGCTTGAGGATGTAATTGCATCCCACATTCTGGAAAATGTCCACTGCCTGTTGGAGGGAATCATTCTCGGTTATAATAAGGCAGTCGGCGGTACGCGTTTCGATCAGGCGGAGCAGGTCGGACGTGGATATCGGCAGTTTTTGGAGGTCGACGATGATGAGGTCGCAGGATCTATCCGCGGTCAGTTCGGTTGCGACGGCGAGGTTGCGCGCTTTCAGCAGGAGGTATGATTTCTTGTTCAGAATATCACCGATTCTTCCGGATTGGGCCGGGTTGTCGGACAGGATGAGAATAACCGGAGGGGTTGGTCTAATGTTCACGATGTCCTCCGGAACAGTGTCAGCGGGAAATCCACGCGGACCACGAAGCGGGCGCCGGGTGCGGTGTGTATAGTCAGGGTTCCGCCATGCGCGGCGAATATCTTGCGGGCCAGCGGAAGTCCCATTCCGGATCGATCGGGCCGGGTGGATACAAACGGCTCCAGCAAAACCGGCCAGGACTGCCGGTCATCGGCTTTAGCAATGTCGTTTTGTATGGTCAGCACGACACCGTCGGTATCCTGGGTCAGAGCAACTGCAATCTCCGCTCCGGTGCGGCCGAAAACGGTGGCGTTGTCAAGCAATTCATGCAGGGCCAGTTGTATTTTATCGGTATCTCCAATGATAATGGGGTCGGTGTCCATCGGATTGAATCGCACTGCCGGACATTCCGGGCGGGTTTGATTGTTGCGGGAAATGGTGCGGGCGATACATTCGTTCAGGTTGAATTCAGTTTCCTGTTCCCGGTCGCAATAGGCAAAGCGGTGCAGGCGGGTAACGGTGGCGTCAAGTGTGTTCAGCGATTTCTCGATTGTACTCAACAGGTCATTCCGATCATCGATCGCTGAATTATCACCGTGGGTGAGTCGCCCCACGGCGGCGCGAATTATCTGAAAATCTTTTCCGGTCTTATGTGAGAACGCCCCCAGGAGATGGTCGACGGTATAATCCTCGGCAAGCCGATTTTGCCGGAGTCCGAAGGAAATCAACACAAAGTCGTTTTCGGCCAGGGTGAATCCGGAGATATTCAGGTTGTCGAGACGATTGTCCGGGGGGACCGCGGTGGTTTCGTCGTTGTCGGCATTTATCAACCGCGCGATAATTTCCTCGGCCATCCGATCACCGGTTTGTACGACCGTTTGGTTTTTGTTGGTGGTGGTGGGGCGAAGCGCCAGAATCAAACCGCGGTCGACCTGATTGAGGACATAGCGGTACCGGGAGTTGTCTTTCAGCAGGTTGGAAACGGTTCGTGATGAGACAAACTCGTCATAAAACTTGCGAAGGGTGCTGATGAAATGATAGGTTTCGGTTTCATCGATTTCACGACGGGGATAGCCGCGTTCGCAGGACAGTCCCGCGATCAGTTCGCCGCCGCTGAAATTTTCACCAAGATAGGCCGCTACCAGGGTGCGGTCGCTTTCGCCGTTGAGGCGGTCGCCGGAGACGGTCCGGCAGAATATGCCCCGGCTGTCGTTTTTGATGATTTCCCGTATCAGATCCACCGGGAGTGGCCGGTTATCGGCGGAATAGACCACCTCCTCGCCGCTGACCAGGAAGAAAGCGGCCCGGTCGGGAGCGATATGGTTAATGAAACGCCGGGATTTCCCCGATATGGACGAACCGTGCACGATTTCATAGCTGAGAGTAAAAAGCCCCCTGCTGATCTCGGCATGGTGGTCGGGATGGAGACCGGCTGGCTCCATTTCTTTCACAATAGTATTCATTTGTTTACCGATCTGTTTCAAAATGACACACATTATAGATATCGGTCTTGACCGGTAAAGCTTTATCGGATAGTAATGATTGTGGTTAGACTCGAACGCGGATGTGATATCCTGGTAGTATCGGTGTATGATGCGAATAAGAGTGATTGGGCGGAAATATTTTATTAAAACTTGACAGTCGCCGGGGGCGTGGCTTATCTTCGCTTATGCCGATAACACATGATGAAATCAGCAGTGCCGGATTGGCACATCTGGATTTACACCCCGACGAACAGAAACATATCTCCAATGATTTGGCTCAATTTAATGCCCATGTTGACCGTTGCCGAGCAGTTGCCGGAAAGGATCAGGCAACAGTTGATGACTTGTCACGCCCCGGGGCGCCGAAAGCGATTGGCCGATGAAATCGCGGGTTCTGGCCGTGATTCCGGCGCGTTATGATTCGAGTCGTTTTCCCGGCAAACCGCTGGCTCCGATTGATGGCCGACCGATGATAGAACATATCTACCGCGAGGCCGAGCAAGCGGTTCGGATTGACCGGGTGGTCGTGGCGACCGACTCTGCTGTTATTGCCAGTGCGGTTGAAGATTTCGGGGGGGAGACGGTAATGACGTCGCGGCGGCATCGGACCGGCTCGGATCGCACCGCGGAAGTCATGGAGAAGCTGGGGGGTAGTATAATTGTGAGTATACAGGCCGATCATCTGGGGATCAAACGGACCGACTATGATCGGGTTTTGAAGGATATGATGGTCAATCGGAACATCCACTACGCCTCGCTGATGAAACGGGTAACCGGCGAGAAGGAACTGGATGATCCGAATCGGGTGAAGGTTATATGCGACGATGCCGGAGATGCACTCTGGTTCAGCCGCTACCCGCTGCCGTATTTGCAAGGAGTGACGGATGCGCGGGTGGGGCGGTTTGGTTATTATTATCATATCGGTGTGTATTTTTTCCGGCGAGCCGCGCTGGAGCGGTTTTGTTCCTGGCGGCGGTCGGTTCTGGAAAAGGCAGAATCGCTGGAGCAGTTGCGTATTCTTGAGCACCACCAAAAGATCAGGATGTACGCGACCAGGAGTCGGGTGTGGTCGATTGATGCCCCGGCGGATTTGAAAAAAACGGACTAACGACATTTTTTAGAATTTGTGGAGAGAACAGTGCCAGAGAAAAAGACCAAGTATATTTTTGTGACCGGTGGGGTGGTTTCCGCACTGGGCAAGGGCATTGCCTCCTCGTCAATCGGTCTATTACTGAAGAAGCGGGGGCTGAATGTCAACATCATCAAATGCGATCCCTATATCAATGTTGATCCCGGAACCATGAATCCGTTCCAGCACGGCGAGGTGTTTGTGCTGGATGACGGTTCGGAGACCGATCTCGACCTGGGGCATTATGAGCGTTTTCTAGACCAGAGCATGAGTAAGGACAACAATGTCACCACCGGCCAGGTTTATCACACGGTGATCACTCGTGAGCGCCGGGGGGATTATCTTGGGGCCACCGTGCAGGTGATCCCTCATATCACCGAGGAAATCAAGGTCGCGATTCGCCGGGCGGGACGGGCTCGCCCGGATACCGATATCGTGATTGTTGAAATCGGTGGCACGGTCGGTGATATTGAGTCCCAGCCGTTTCTGGAGGCGATTCGTCAGATGGCGCTGGAAAGCGATCCCGGCGATACGGTATTCGTGCATTTAACTCTGGTTCCGTATGTGCCTACCGCCGGCGAGGTGAAAACCAAGCCGACCCAGCATTCGGTCAAGGCTCTGCGGGAGATCGGAATTCAAGCCGATCTTCTGGTTTGCCGAACGATCAAACCGCTGGATGAATCAATACGCAACAAAATCGGACTGTTTTGCAATGTCCCGGCCCGGCATGTGGTTTCTGCGATCGATGCCGAAACGGTGTATGAAATACCGTTGAGTTTTAACGGTGAGGGGGTGGGCAAAGCCATTTGCGAGCATCTTAATCTGGAGAATATTGAACCCGACCTGTCCGAATGGGAGGAGATGGTTTCGAAAGTAAAACATCCCTCACACCGGGTCAAGATTGCCATCTGCGGCAAGTATGTGCACCTGAAAGATGCTTACAAATCAATCATTGAATCGTTTATTCATGCCGGGGTAGCCAATGACACCCGGGTCGATTTAATCTGGGTGTCGTCGGAGGACATCAAGAAAAACGGCGCCGATAATCTTCTTAACGGGATTGACGGCCTGCTGATTCCGGGCGGTTTCGGCGAGCGCGGCGTGGAGGGCAAAATCGAGTCGATCCGTTTCGTGCGCGAGAATAAAATCCCGTTTTTGGGGATTTGTCTCGGGATGCAGTGCGCGGTTATCGAATACGCCCGCAATGTCTGCAAACTCAAAGATGCCCACAGCTATGAGTTTTACGCGGAACTGAAAAACCCGGTGATTCATCTCATGGCCGACCAGGAAGGGGTCACCAACCTGGGTGGCACGATGCGGCTGGGGGCATATCCCTGTGTGATACAGCATGGCACCAAAAGCCATACCGCCTATGACACCGACCAAATTTCCGAACGGCACCGGCATCGCTATGAGTTCAACAATGCCTATCGTGAATTGTTTGAAAATACATCGCTGAAGCTGGCGGGACTGTCACCGGATGGACGGCTGGTGGAAATTGTCGAGGATACCGATCATCCCTGGTTTGTGGGGGTGCAGTTTCATCCGGAGTTGAAGAGCCGTCCGACCCGAGCGCACCCACTTTTCCGGGATTTCATCGGTGCGGCAGTGGACTATAACCATAAAAAAAAAGAGCCTGAAAACGCCGTAGACAAGAACAGTGTGGAAAAACATCAAGTTTAAAAGATGGACACTTGATCGAAAAGCGCAATGTAATTGACAGAGAGTCAATATCTTATAAGGTCGTCGGGGATATCCCGACGGCCTTTTTAAGTTATTCTTGCATTCAAATTGTTCCTGATGGAACTTTTGACCTGCCGGAGTCGTTTAAGATATCATAACAGGACGTAATGAGTCCTGTATTCCTGCGAAATAAGTTTAATGCAAGCACGTGACACCGTTTAGGAGGATGTTTTGATGAAGAAAGCCGCTATCTTTAGTTTCGCCCTGGTATTGGGCCTGTTGTTGGTAAGCGCCCCGATGAACGCTTTAGCCTCGAACTGCTCATCCAAGAGCGCCACAACCTCTGCCTCGGTTGATAAAGTTAAGGCCGTGAATGCCAAGGCTGTCAGTTCCTGTTCGGCCGACAAGGCTAACCGTGAAGTTGAATCTGCCACTTCCGCCGCGACTGAGAAAGCCGGCGAAATAAAAGCGCAGTATGCGACGGCATCTTTTAATGTCAAGGGTATGACCTGCATCGGTTGTGAGGGTCATCTAACCAAGGTTCTGCAAAATCATGCCGCGATTACCAACGTTGACAAGGTTTGTCATGCTTCCGGAACCGCCATGGTTCAGTATGATCCGTCCAAGGTTGATTGCCCATCCAAGTTCACCGCGCTGATCAATGACGCCGGATACCAGGCCGAGATGATTCCGGCCGTAGCCACCAGTGCTGATGCATCGACGGCTAAAATGGTGTCGGGCAAGGCCTGTGATCCGACCATGTGCAGTGCCTCCAAGACCTGCGATCCGTCGGCCTGTGCAGTGATGAACAAAACCATCAGCACCGACGACGGCTCCCGATAAATCTCTTTTACATCGCGCATTGGTTATCTCTCACGGGGCGGGTGGCAACCCGCCCCGATTATATGTACCGGAGAATCATCCGCCGAATTAACTTGACATAATAGACTAATTGGATATAATATGGAAGCTATTCCAACCCATACCGCTTTGAGAGGATGATCAATGCACAAACATTCATTGTTTACAATGTCGCTCGTGATGGCATGTCTGATTCTTGCCACTTCCTCGGTTCTGGCCGGATCCAACTGTGCCAAGAAAACGTCAACCTCATGCGCCGCAACCTGTGCCACGCCCTGCCCGATCAGCAAGGCGGCTCCGGCGAAGGCCGAAACACCGGCTAATCCCGCCTGTGCCGATTACAAGGGGACCTGCGAACACCTTACTTTGACCGTGACCGGGATGACCGATGCCAATAATGAAGCCGAAGTCAAGAAAGCCCTTGAGGGTCAGGACGGTGTCATTTCAGTAACGGCCGTTGACCACAAGACCGGCACGGCGACCGTATGTTTTGATCCCAACAAGGCCAAATCCGAACACCTGGCGAAACTGGTGGCCAGGGCCGGGTTCAAGGCTGACGTGGTTTCATCGCAGGTTTGCAGTCATGACAAAAACGGTGCCGCGAGGTGTCCCATGATGAAGGCCACCGCGAGTGCCGCAAGTTGCACGTCCGGGAAATCCAAGCCTGCCAAACCGGACAAGAAATAGACAAAATGTGAAAATACATTGATAGACGCGGGGTTTTGCCCCGCGTTTTTTTTTCTGTCTGGACGATGTCCTTTGCATTGCGTTATCTCTTAAACGTATATATTATATGACAATGCGGACAGTTGGAATTTGCATAATTGTCTTGTTTCTGGCGGTACCGGCTTTCGGCGCCAAGTATGCCGGCGAGCCGTTTGCGCTCGGAGTCGGGGCACGGGCGCTGGCGATGGGAGGCGCGACGGTTGCCGGGCCGTTTGATGGCTCCACCGGCTATTGGAATCCCGCCGGGTTGAACCACCTGAACGGGCACAACCTGATCGCCATGCACGCCGAAACCTTCGGATCGCTACTCAATCATGATTATATCGGATATGTCCAAAGTCGGGAAGATTCTATTTATATGGTTCGCTCCTATGGTGCTTATTTCTATTATCTTGGCGGTGGCGGGATCATGATCACCGATATCGACCCGGTTTCGCGGCGGCAGTACGTGGTGCGTGAAGAGTCGCATGGCGATTTCATGCTGGCGGCATCGGCGGCGGGAAAGATCAGGGATCGTATTGATTTTGGCGTCACGGTGCGGATAATATATCGCGACATGCCATCGCTGACCGGTTATGGTCTGACCGCCGATATCGGTGCGCTATACGATGTGCATCCCAATGCACGGCTCGGCCTGGTCGTGACCGATTTGTTCTCCGGGTTTATTCGCTATTCCGGCGGGACGACCGAGTCGATTCTGCCGACCGTCAAACCGGGGGTACTACTGTATCACACCGTCAGTGATTTTACCTGGCGGCTGGCGGCGTCGGGCGATATCAAGTTCGAGGGTATTCAGAGCGCGGCGCAGTACTGGGCGGGAGAGTTCTCGCTGGACACTCATTACGGCCTGGAGCTGTCGTATCGCGAGATGATTTTCGGGCGGGCCGGTTTTGATATCGGCAATTTTACCGGTGGGGTGGGCGTTGATATCAACCGCATCACGATCGATCTGGCCTATCTCCACAACGACTATCTCGACGAAACCTTTCGCGTTTCGGCTGGGTATTCGTTCTAATACCCATAAAACGTCGGGTAATCGTCAATCGGGATTTCATAGGTGGTTCCGTCGGATTCCCGCCTGGCCGCAATGCGCGGTTCCAGTTCCCCGCGCCGGCGCAACCAGATCATCGACCAGTCATGCGGTGGTATCATGACATGCCAGCAAATCCGCATTTCCCATGCCTCGTACATGAATGTCCAGTGTTCGACTACCAGTATTCCCGGATAGGTAAAATAGGTGTAGAAGGGTAATCCATCGAAAGTCCCGAATTCCGGGTGTTCGGTCTCCAGCCAAGCGACCAGCGGGGCCTGTTTGAAAAGGGGATGATTGGGATCTCCGGATGGAAAACCGCTCAAGTCCACTTCCAGCGGGATAGTGATACTGCTATCAAGATGGGTTACGGTTACCAGAATAGTGTCGAGCCGCAATGCCGTGAATGAATCGGGGCGGATGGTAATCTCGGTTACCGGCCAGAAAGATGTAACCGTTTGCGGTGTCGCTTGGGCGTTCAAATCCGGGGGGGCATCAATGGTTATTGAGGCATAACCGGAAAAATCGTAATCGGGAGTAATTGCCATCGGAAAAACCCCGCCGCCATTCCGTTGGCTGATAATATAATCGTATTTTGCATCAAATTGGAAATCACCCGCTTGCTCGCAACAAACCGGCTGCGGTCCGTCGTTATAGACAAGATCAATTAAAAACATGATATCCATCAGGTTAACTGTATTGTCACAGTCGTTGACATCCATTGCCCAGGGATTATCCGGTGGCATGCCATTGCCATAGACATAAGATATTGTCTTCAGGATATCGAGCAGATCAATGGCGGTATCTAGGTTGACATCGCCGCAGGGATAATCCGGCATGGCATCCGCCTGACCGACCGCCGGTAATAACACAATTAACATTGCGGCAAAACTGGCGGCGCTCAATAAGTTTTTCATTAGGCGCATCTCGGCCTCCCGGTGAAATTGTAGCGGCGTGGATAAGCGAAATTTACATCAAAAAGAGCGATTGTGATCTTATAAATTCATACGGATTGACGCTTATAGGGTTTCCGGTGTTTAAGCCGGTGGGGGTGATATTTACGATTTTTATATTTTCTTTTATTTAGTTTGGATTTGTTATTAAAAACATGATATTTTCTCAAAAGATAGGTCTTGAGGTTACTCTATTTCTTATCTTCTTGCGAGGTCGGAGGTTGTGAAATTCGGCCTATATCGTGAAAATTTTCACTTTTTCTATTCAAAAGCTCTTGACAATTCTCTTCGGAGCCTTATATTTGGAGCTTTAATGCACATGAGTGATGGGTGAAATTTGCCCGAACCTGAAAAACCGCGAAAGGTAAAAGGACGAAGGGAGATTCGCCAGCTTGGTCTGTTAGGCACCATTCCGATTCTTCTGGTCGTAGGGCCGGTAGTCGGCTTTTTTATTGGCCGCTGGCTCGACTCCAAGCTGGGAACAGAGCCTTATTTACTGATTGTATTTTTGGTTTTTGGATTTATCGCCTCGGGTAAAGAGATATACGTTATTATTAAACGGGCAGAACAGGGCAACGACGAATAAACAAGATTCGCTAATGGATATCGGATTTATCGCCAGAACGATCAAGACGGCGGCCGCACTCGGTCTGCTGATTATCATTTTCGGTTCCTATTATTACGGTTTCCAGGCCGCTCTATCGGTTTTTACCGGTCTGGTCTGGGGGATGGTTAACCTTTATTTCCTGGAAAAGCTGATTCGCTCCGCAATGCGCCCCGACGGGGTTGACAAGATGACCGCCCTGGTGGTGATGTTTATCAAATTTCCCTTGCTATACGCCTCGGGTTATTTCATGGTGGTCAGCGACTATTTCAACCCGATTTTACTGTTGATCGGGTTTACGTTGGTGTTGCTGGTGATGGTTCTCAAGGCGGTGGGGCGAACGATATTAAAGCTTGATAACATGGATATGAGTAATAGAAAAGAAAGCCTGAAGAGTGTTTAACCGACTGTTTTATCACATTCTGACCGCGACACATGACGCGGCGGCCCACGGCGCGGAACATGCCGCCGAGGGCGGGCACGGCGGTGGGGAATCCCACGAGCTTCCCAATCTAATCACGTTTATCAACAAGACGTTCGCGCATCATTACGATGCCCTGATTTATGCCGGGGTGGTGGCGCTGTTCATGATTGTGGTGGCGATGATTACGTATCGGAAGCGTCAGATGATTCCCGGCCGAATGCAGAACCTGGTGGAGATGATTGTCGAGGGATTGTATAATCTTATCGTGTCGGTGATGGGGAGCAAGGAGGCGAAGAAGTTCACGCCGTTTCTGGGCACGCTGTTCGTGTATATCTGGTTCATGAACCTGCTCGGCCTGGTTCCTTTCTTCAAGTCTTCAACGTCATCGATCAATACCACCGCGGCTCTGGCGCTGACGGTATTTTTGTATGTTCAGTACACCGGTATCAGGCGACTGGGAGTGTGGGGTTATGTGCATCACCTGATGGGTTCTCCGACGGACGTTGTGACCTGGTGCCTGGCGCCGATCAACCTTCCGATTCACATCGTGGGTGAACTGGCGAAACCGTTTTCACTGGCCCTTCGTCTGTTTGGCAACATTACCGGTGAGGATATCCTGATCGCGGCGTTTGTATCGCTGGGTATTATGTTTATGGGGATTTTCGGATCGCCAATCGGCTTTCCATTCCAGGTTCCCTTTATTCTGCTGGCCATGCTGACGTCGACCATCCAGGCGCTGGTATTCACCATGCTTTCCACGATTTATTTCGTCATGGTGATGCCTCATGACGAGCATTAAGAACGAGAAGAAAAAAAAGAAGATAGAGTTTCACTGATTAAATTTTTTGGAGGATGAGATGGATTTCCAGACTGCACTTTCATTTGCACTGCCGATTGCGGTTTCGATTGCGGCGATTGGTTCGGGCCTGGGGCTCGGCAAGGCGGTTGGTTCCGCGATGGAAGCGATGGGTCGTCAGCCCGAAGCCGCGGGCAAGATTCAGACCGGTATGATTATCGGTGCGGCGTTTATCGAGGCGTTGACCATTTATGCGCTGGTCGGTCTCCTGTTGTTGATGGGCAAGATCGGTTAATTAAAATAGTCCGCATATGGAGAGGAAAGTGGTTCACCAACTGACAGTTGGAGATCGTCAATGAACATTGAACTAGCGCAAGTAGTAACTCACATAATCGGTTTTCTGATTACGGTCTGGCTGTTGAAGAAATTCGCCTGGAAGCCGTTGTTGTCCATGATGGAAGAACGGCGGCAGAAGATACAGGACGAATTTGACAATATCGAGACCCAGAAGCAGGATGCCGACAAGTTGCGGACGGAGTACGAGAACAAACTGAAAAATATCGAGGCGGAGCGGCGCACGAAGATCACCGAAGCGGTGACAGAAGCCAACAAGCTCGCTTCCGATATCAAGATGAACGCTCAAGGTGAAGCTCGCGGGATTATCAACCGCACCAACGAGCAGTTGGATCGCGATGTCGCCAAGGCCAAGGTGCAACTTAAAGAAGAAATGGTTGCCATCACCCTGACCGCGGCAGAGAAAATCCTGCACGAGAAGCTTGACGATCCAAAAGAGCGGGAGTTGATCGGCAAGTTCATAGACAACATCGAAAAGGCGTAATCACATGATTGCCCAGCAAGTTGCCAAAAAGTACTCATCCGCCCTGTTTGAACTGGCCAAAGAGCAGAATATGCTTGATGCGGCCTGGGACCAGTTTAATGCACTGGTGGGGTATCTGAAAAAAGACCGGACCTTTCTGGATTTCATGACCGCCCCGCAGGTCCCCGATGAGGACAAGGTTAGCCTGGTCGAGAAGGCCTTCGCGGGCCGGCTGGAAAAACCCTTTTACCATTTCGTGCAGTTCCTGGTGGAGAAGCATCGACTCAAGTATTTACCGGAGATTATCGATGAGTTCGACCGCCTGGTCCGCGCCGAGAAAGGTATTGCCAGGGCCACCTGCATTACGGCCGTCAAGATAACCGACGCCGAGCGCACCGAGCTTATCGAGCGGTTGGCGGCACGCACTTCGCTGAAAATCGAACTCGAGGAAAAAATGGACTCGTCGATTCTAGGCGGGATGATTGTGATCCTGCACAACCAGATTCTCGATGGCTCCATCCGGTACGGGCTGGGTCAGCTCCGCAACCGGTTGATGAAGGTAAAAGTGCATTAAGCGGTCGCCGTGGCCGGTGTGCCGAGGATTGACCGCGAGGTCAACCGAAGGCGAATGTCCCAAGTGAAAGCAAGAGGGACGGCATAGATGAGAACCGTGAGAAGGAGCGGTTTGATGATTGCGAATATAAAGTCTGTTATTGAATAGAGGTATTTACGATGGGTTTAAATCCAGAAGAAGTTTCCTCAATAATAAAGCGCGAGGTTGAAGGGTACGAAACCAAGCTGGAAATGGAATCCGTCGGGACGGTGCTCCAGGTTGGTGACGGTATCGCGCGTATTTGGGGTCTGGAAGACGTGATGATGTCGGAACTGGTGGAGTTCCCCGGCGACATTATCGGCATGGTGCTGAACCTTGAGGAAGACAGTGTCGGCACGGCGATTTTCGGTGACGCCTCGGCTGTAAAGGAAGGCGACACGGTTCGGCGCACCGGCAAGGTGGTGCAGGTCCCGGTCGGTGATGCGATGATTGGTCGGGTGGTCAATCCGCTGGGTCAGCCGCTGGACGGCAAGGGACCGATTGTCACCGATAGCTACCGGTTACTGGAAGGATCAGCACCGGGCGTAACGCACCGTCAACCGGTGAAAGAGCCGGTGCAAACAGGCCTTAAGGCGATTGATTCGATGATCCCGATCGGTCGCGGTCAGCGCGAGCTGATCATCGGCGACCGTGGTACCGGCAAGACCGCGCTGGCCATTGACACGATTATCAACCAGAAAGACACCGATATATTTTGCATCTATGTTGCCATCGGGCAAAAAGCATCGACGGTGGCGAAGGTCGTAAAGACGCTGGAGGAGCACGGCGCCATGGAATTCACCACGGTGGTGGCGGCCAATGCCTCCGACCCGGCTCCGTTGCAGTTTATCGCACCGTATGCCGGTTGTGCTATGGGTGAAGAGTTTTTATATAATAAGAAGCACGTGGTGGTGGTTTACGATGATTTGTCCAAGCATGCCACGGCTTATCGCCAGTTGTCGCTTTTGTTACGTCGTCCGCCGGGACGTGAGGCGTATCCGGGCGACGTGTTTTACCTGCACTCCCGCTTGCTGGAGCGCGCCGCAAAGCTTTCCGATGAGCGCGGCGGTGGTTCACTGACCGCATTACCGGTTATCGAAACGCAGGCTGGCGATGTCTCGGCGTATATCCCGACCAACGTGATTTCGATCACTGACGGGCAGATCTTCCTTGAGGGTGACCTGTTTTATTCCGGCATTCGTCCGGCGATTAACGTCGGTATTTCGGTATCCCGTGTCGGTGGCAACGCGCAGACCAAGGCGATGAAGAAGGTTGCGGGGTCACTTCGACTTGACCTGGCACAGTACCGCGAGTTAGCGGCATTCGCGCAGTTCGGGTCTGATCTTGACGCGGCCACGCAGAAGCAGTTGACGCGCGGCGAGCGGATGGTGGAAATTCTCAAACAGGGGCAGTATGTCCCGATAAAACTGCCGCGCCAGGTCATAATCCTCTGGGCCGGTGTTAACGGCTATCTCGATGATCTGTCGCTGGATCAGCTGGCGGATTTCGAGGAGGGATTATACAAGTATTGTGATGAGAAATTCCCGGACCTCGACGCCGTAATTTCCAAGGAAAAAGATCTTTCAGACAACACCGTGGCCAAATTGAAACAGGCGGCGGAGGAATTCAAGGCGCAGTTTACAGCAAAGGCGTAGCGTATGCCGACCCTGCGACAAGTAAAAAAGAGAATTCGTTCGGTCATCTCGACCCGTCAGATAACCAAGGCGATGGAGATGGTGGCGGCGGCGAAACTGCGTAAGGCGCAAATGAAGATCATGCAGGTTCGTCCCTACTCGGAGAAACTGGATCACATCCTGGTGCACCTGTCGGCTTCGGCGACCGGTGAGTTGATGCATCCCTTTTTCGAGACCCGCGAAGTGAAGAAGCAAACCCTGGTGTTGATTACATCGGATCGCGGCTTGTGCGGTTCATTCAACTCCAACCTGATCAACCAGGCCAACGCCTGGCTGGAGGATAAATCGCCGGAAAACACCGAACTGGTGTTGATCGGGCGCAAGGGACACGACTTTTTCAAACGCCGCGGGTGGAACATCGTCAAGTTGTTCACCGATTGGGGCGGCAACCTGGATTACGACCGTGCTCGCGAAGTGGTCGACTTGCTTACAAAGCGCTTCCTTGACGGTGAGACCGATGAGATCAAACTGCTCTACACGCAATTTCTCACCACCACCAGGTACAAGATAGCCGAGGCGACCTATCTCCCGGTGGAACGGCCGGTAATCGACGAGCAGAAGGCGGTTCACCAGGAGTATATCTTTGAACCGACGCCGGAAGCCATCTTTACCGATTTGATGCCGCGTTATGCGTATACCAAGATGATCACGGTGTTGGCCGATTCGTTCGCATCGGAACACGGGACGCGGATGATTGCGATGGGGGCGGCCACCAAGAATGCCGGTGAGATGATCGATACCCTGACGCTCCAGTACAACAAAGCGCGGCAGGCCGCGATCACCAAGGAGCTACTGGATATTGTCGGTGGTGCGGAGGCGTTGAAGGGTTAAGTTAAAGAACAAGATACTGTAATAGATGGAGCAAGTTCCAATGGCTGAAAATGTTGGCAAAGTGGTGCAGGTTATCGGCCCGACCGTGGACTGTGAGTTTCACGCCGACAATTTGCCCGAGATTCTTAACGCCATTAAGATCGAGGATAAAGAGCGCGATATCGATTTGACGGTTGAAGCGGCGATGCACATCGGTGACAACATTGTGCGTTGTGTTGCGCTGGCTTCCACCGATGGGTTGATCCGTGGGATGGAGGCGCTGGACACCGGTCAGCCGATTACGGTTCCGGTCGGCGAGAAAACCCTGGGGCGTGTCTTTAGCCTGCTGGGCAACACGATTGACGACCTCGGCGACATGCCCAAGGATATGATGCGTCAACCGATTCACAAGGCAAGTCCGACGTTTGAAGAGCAGGACACATCCACCGAAATTCTGGAAACCGGAATCAAGGTGGTTGATCTGCTGGAGCCGTATCCCAAGGGCGGCAAAGTCGGGTTGTTCGGCGGCGCCGGTGTGGGCAAGACGGTGCTGATTCAGGAGTTGATTCGTTCCGTGGCCACTGAGCACGGCGGCTATTCCGTGTTCTGCGGGGTCGGGGAACGGACTCGTGAAGGTAACGATCTTTGGCTGGAAATGAAAGAATCCGGCGTTATCGCCAAGACCGTGATGGTATTCGGACAGATGAACGAGCCTCCGGGCGCGCGTCTTCGAATCGGTTTGACGGGATTGACGATGGCGGAATATTTCCGCGACGAAGAGCATCAGGACGTGTTGATTTTTATTGATAATATTTTCCGTTTTGTTCAGGCGGGTTCCGAGGTTTCGGCTCTGCTGGGGCGCATGCCGTCAGCGGTTGGTTATCAGCCCACGCTGGGCACCGAAATGGGTGCTTTGCAGGAGCGGATTACCTCCACGCAGGCGGGTTCGATTACTTCGGTGCAGGCCATTTATGTGCCGGCTGACGATTTGACTGACCCGGCACCGGCGACGACGTTTTCGCATCTTGACGCCACCTCGGTGTTGTCGCGCCAGATTTCGGAGCTTGGAATTTATCCTGCGATTGATCCGCTTGATTCCACTTCGCGTATCCTTGATCCGAATATTGTCGGTGAGGAACACTATGCCGTGGCTCGCCAGGTTCAGCAGATTCTTCAGCGGTACAAAGACTTACAGGACATTATCGCGATTCTTGGTATCGATGAGTTGTCTGAGGATGACAAATTAACCGTGTCGCGCGCTCGTAAGATTCAGAAATTCCTGTCGCAACCGTTCTTTGTGGCCGAAGCCTTTACCGGCAAGCCCGGACGGTATGTCAAGCTTGAAGATACCATTAAGAGTTTCAAGCAGTTGGCGGATGGTGAATACGATGAGATTCCCGAGCAGGCGTTTTACATGGTCGGCGGCATTGACGAAGTGTTGGCGAATTACGAGAATATGAAGTAACGGACGGGCATGAGATGTATACACTCTCAATTGTAACGCCTGAGAAGATATTTTACGAAGCAGAAGTCACCTCGCTGGTGATTCCCGGTTCAGAAGGATACCTGGGGGTTTTAAGCGATCACGCCCCACTGATAACGGCGGTTATACCCGGTAAGGTCAGCGTTAAAGACCTTGACGCCAAAGAGATCGAGATGGCGGTTTCTCACGGTTTTTTCGAGGTTTCGTCGAATCGTGCGACTCTTCTGGTTGATTCGGTTGAATTCAGCGGTGATATTGATCTTGAACGGGCGCGGGAGGCCTTAACCCGAGCGAAACAGCGTCTTTCCGATGCCGTCGGCGATATTGATCTCCCCCGGGCCGGGCGGGCTTTTGCCCGGGCGAAAAACCGGATACGCATTGCCAGTCGGGAAAACGAGTAAGCGATAGAGAGTTGTGCGGCGTTTTCGTGGCGCCAGCCCGCGTCGCACCGGCTTCAGTGGTTATTTGAACTTGACTTTACCGCTTACTTTTTTTACTTTCGCATTCTATGAATTTTGATTTACGAGAATTCAGTTCGTTCCCGGTTGATTTTGAATTGGAATCGGAGGGAGACAATCTTGAGGGAACCATCGAAGGGGTTACGTTTCGAGATGTGATCAAACTGAAGATTAACCTGCAGAAGATCAAGGAAGAGTACTATCTGCATGGTTTGGTCACAGCCCCGGTCGATGTGGAATGTTCACGTTGTCTTGAAATGTTTGAAAGTGAAGTAATCACGGAGTTTGAAATCGTGATAAAAACCGCGGAAGGAAAAGCGGTCCTGGCGTCGGATGTCAAGGAAGATTGCATATATTTGAAACAAAACGACCATATTATTGATTTAACTGATGTAGTGCGGCAAGCTTTGGTTCTGGCCCTGCCCATGAAACCGGTTTGCAATGAAGAATGCAAGGGACTATGCCCGAATTGCGGTGTTAATCTGAATGAGGAGACCTGCGACTGCAGTCCGGATGAAATAGACGAACGATGGAATGGTTTGAGAAACCTGTTGGAATAGTAGTATTAAACGAATAGGTAAGGAAAATGGCACTTCCAAAAAGAAGACATTCGCGGGCACGGGGACGCAGAAGACGAACCCACTGGAAATTGACTGCGCCGCAAGTGATCGAATGTCCTAATTGTCATCAGGCAACCCTGCCGCACCATATATGCCCGAACTGTGGTTTTTACAAGGGCAGTGTGGTTATGACTCCTAAAGAAGCCTAACCCTGGTAGTAGCGGATAATCGTCACATGGGCAAAGACGCGAATATCGCTACCGTCGCGCTCGATGTCATGGGCGCCGACGCCACGCCGGATTCTATCATTCATGGTGGAATATGGGCGGCACGGGAATGTCCCGACGATTTGCGGGTGATTCTGGTTGGCAAGACCGAGGTGGTTAATAATACCATCCAGGGTCTGAAAGAGCTTCCCCCCAATCTTGATTTTCAGGATGCTCCTCATTCGGTCGCCATGTCCGATACCGCGACCGAGGGAGTTCGCAAGAAAACCTCGTCCATTGCCGTGGGGCTGATGATGCAAAAGAAGGGGAAGGTTGACGCCCTCGTTTCGGCCGGGAATACCGGGGCCGTAATGGCGTCATCGATTCTGATTTTGGGTCGGGTCGAGGGAATAACGCGTCCGGCCATAGGAAGTTTTTTCCCGACTTCCACCGGCCGACCGACGCTGGTGCTTGACGTGGGCGCCAATGTTGGATGCAAGCCGGCGACATTGTATCAATTCGGATTAATGGGGTCGATTTACACCTCGCTCATGGGCGGGCGAACTTCTCCCAAGGTTGGTTTGTTATCCATCGGAGAAGAAAAAAGCAAAGGCAACGAATTGATTTTTCAAACGCATGCTCTTTTTGAGAAGTCGGATTTGAATTTTGTGGGAAATGTCGAAGGGCGCAACGTGCTTACGGGTGAGATTGACGTGATTGTCACCGACGGGTTTGTCGGCAACATCCTGCTGAAGTTTGCGGAATCGGTTGAGGGATTTTTAACCTCATCGCTTCGGCGTCAGGTGTCGACCAATATCTTTTCCCGGGTCGGTGCAGGATTGATGCGGCCATTTTTGAAACGTCTGCGGCGTTCGTTTGATTATGCCGAATCGGGAGGCGCACCTCTTTTGGGCGTGGACGGCGTGTCGATAATCTGTCATGGCTCCTCATCTCCCAAGGCGATAAAAAACGCGATATTGACGGCGGCTGAAATGGTGCGTCATAATATCCACGGCAATATTCGTTCCGAGATGAATGACGCGAACAACGATGTGAGCAATGGGCTGTAATGTGAACGGAAAAATTACCGGCGTAGGATCGGCGGTCCCGGACCGTGTTCTCACCAATCAAGACCTGGAAAAAATGGTTGACACCACCGACGAGTGGATTCAGGCCCGAACCGGTATCAGAGAACGCCGCATTTGCGAGACGCATGAAAGCGTGTCCGATCTGGCGGTTGCCGCCGGGCAAAAAGCACTGGACATGGCAGGATTGGTTCCCGAAGATATCGAACTGCTGATGCTGGGAACGGTGACGCCCGATCATCGTTTGCCATCCACGGCCTGCATTGTCCAGAAGAAGCTGGGTTTGGTTAACGCCGCGGCGTTGGATATCGTGGCGGCCTGTGCCGGATTTTTACACGGGATGTCAATTGCCAATTCCTTTATAAAGACCGGGCAATACAAAAAAATTATGGTAATCGGGGCTGAAAAGCTGTCATCATGCACGGATTTCACCGACCGCAATACTTGCGTGTTATTTGGAGACGGGGCGGGAGCGGCTATTATTGAGGCCTCGGAGGGAGATCGCGGGATTCTTTCGACATTTCTCAAGTCCGATGGCCGCCTGGCGGAATTGCTGTGGATTCCACATGGGGGATCGGTGGCCCCGCCGCATAGTTTTGAGAACGGCGATGGCAAATTTTTTATCCAGATGTCCGGTACTGAGGTGTTTCGACACGCGGTGCGGCAAATGGGCGATGCATCGTTGCAGGTGCTGAAGCAGGCGGGTTTGAAATCGGACGACGTGGATATGATGGTGCCCCATCAGGCCAATATCCGCATCATGGAATCCGCCGCCAAACGGATCGGTATCCCGGTTGAGCGGGTGTTTATGAATATTGCCAAATACGGCAATACCTCGGCGGCGTCGGTTCCAATCGCACTTGATGATGCGGTGCGGAGCGGCCGGATTAAAGAGGGAGACGTTCTATTAATGGCCGCGTTTGGAGGAGGCCTGACCTGGGCTTCGGCGGCGGTCAAATGGTAGGAGATAACATGAATACGATAGCCGTGGTTTTTCCCGGTCAGGCGTCACAATACGTCGGCATGGGCAAAGACCTGTACGATTCGGATGCAGATGTCAGACAGTTGTATGATATTGCATCTCAAGCCATCGGCGAAGATATAGCTAAAATCGCTTTTGACGGACCGGCCGAGACGCTCAAGCAGACCCGGTTCACGCAACCGGCGATTCTATTGCATTCGCTGGCGGTTTTGACGGTCATGAAAGACGCTATTCCCGATGCGGCCGTTACCGCGGGACATTCCCTGGGAGAGTACGGTTCGCTGGCGCTGGCCGGAGTCTTGAGTGCCGAGGAGGCGGTCAAGGCGGTTGGACGTCGGGCACAGTTGATGGAACAGGCCTGTCAGGAAACCCCCAGCACGATGGCGGCAATCATCGGCCTGGACCGGGAGAAGGTGGCCGAAATTTGCCAGATCGCATCCGCCAAGGGTGTGGTGGTTCCGGCCAATTACAATTCGGCCAGCCAGCTGGTAATCTCCGGGACGGTCGAGGCGGTGGGCGAGGCCTGCCGTTTGTGCAAGGAATCCGGTGCAAAACGCGCCCTGGAATTGCAGGTTGGCGGTGCATTTCATTCGCCTTTAATGGAATCGGCGCAAAAAGGTATGAAAGATTATTTGGAAACGGTTGACTTTTTACCGCCAAATATAGAAATTGTCCCGAACGTTACCGCGGAGTCGGAAACCGACTCAACGCGATTGAAGGAATTGCTGGTGGCGCAGTTGACGTCGCCGGTTAAATGGCATCAAACCATGCAGACTTTTGTCAGGCGAGGTGTTGACGTGTTGATAGAGGTTGGTCCGAGCAAGGTATTGACCGGCCTGGCCAAGCGGGAGATGAAAGGCACCAAAGCCATCAATATCGATACCATGCAGGATATTGAAGCATTTTCAACAGTGATGGCGGGGTAAGGGAAGTTATGACTTTTACCGGCAAGACGGCACTTATCACCGGATCGGCACGCGGAATCGGCAAGGCTATTGCCGAGCGGCTGGCCGCCGACGGAGCGCGGATCGTGATCTCGGATATTATGGCCGAGTCCGCCGAGGCAACCGCGGAAGGGTTGCGCTCCCGGGGAATTGAGGCGGTGGCGATTGCCGCCAACGTGGCGAATAAAGACGATGCGGTGAAACTGATCAATACGGCGGTTACCGAACATGCCAGCCTTGATATCGTCGTCAACAACGCAGGGATTACGCGAGATACGCTGATGGTTCGCATGTCCGAGTCGGACTGGGACAGCGTGATCGACGTTAATCTCAAGGGTGCCTTCCTGGTAACGCAGGCGGCGGCGAAAATTATGATGAAACAACGCTCCGGGCGAATTGTTAATATATCATCGGTTGTGGGAAGAATGGGCAATGCCGGTCAGACCAATTACGCCGCCAGCAAGGCGGGATTAATCGGTTTGACCAAATCCGCGGCGAGAGAACTTGCGACGCGCGGCGTGACCGTGAACGCCATCGCCCCGGGCTTTATTCAAACCGCCATGACCGACCAGATGCCGGAGGCGGCACGCGAAAAACTTTCGGGATCCATCCCGATGAAGCGGCTGGGAACGCCTGAAGACGTTGCGGCCGTGGTTGCATTTTTGGCATCCGAGGATGCCTCGTATATAACCGGACAGGTCATCGGTGTCGATGGTGGCCTGTTGATGTAGGAAACACGAAGGGAATCTGATAAAGAAGGAGAGAGAGGATGTCCGAAGAAATCACTCAGAAGGTTAAAGACATAATCGTTGAGCAACTTGGCGTTGATGCCGCTCAGGTAACGGAAGAAGCCAAATTCGTTGAGGATTTGAGTGCGGATTCACTTGATACGGTCGAATTGGTTATGGCGCTGGAAGAGGAGTTTTCTATCGAAATCCCCGATGAAGAAGCGGAGAAAATAACCGCCGTTGGTGACGCCGTCAACTATATTCGGGAGCACACCAAGTAACAGGAATCGAGAATTACCGTATGAATACTGTCAGGACAGTTGTAACGGGTATGGGCATTGTCAGTCCGCTCGGGAGTAACCTGGAGAAGTACTGGCAGGCATTGCTTTCCGGAGAAAGCGGTGTCGAGCTGTTGACCCGTTTCGATACCGACGGCATTGCATCCAAAATCGCCGCTGAAGTCAAAGACTTCGATCCGCTGGATTTCGTTGTCAAAAAAGAGGCGCGGCGGATGGATCTTTCGGAGCAGTATGCCATTGGTGCCAGTCAGCATGCCATTGACGATTCCGGACTTGATGTTTCCGGTATTGATCCCTGTCGGGCCGGTGTCATTATCGGTTCGGGAATCGGTGGCATTTCCACATTTGAGAAACAGCATCAGGCTTTGCTGGAATCCGGTCCGGGACGCGTTTCACCGTTTTTCATCCCGATGATGATTATCGACATGTGTGCCGGTATGGTGGCGATGCGGTTCGGTTTCCGTGGTCCCAATTATGGTACGGTTTCCGCCTGTGCTTCGTCATCGCACGCTGTCCTTAATGCCTATCGCGCCATTCAGCATGGCGATGCCGACATCATGATTACCGGTGGTGCGGAGGCGACTGTAACGCCGACGTCGTATGCCGGGTTCTGTTCGGCGCGTGCCCTGAGTACCCGCAATGATGAACCACATCGGGCGTCACGACCGTTTGACAAGGATCGTGACGGTTTCGTGATCGGTGAGGGTGCGGCCATGCTGATTCTGGAATCGCTGGAATCGGCACAGAAACGCGGTGCCAAAATCTATGCTGAAATCATTGGCGGCGGCATGACCTGTGACGCGCACCACATAACGGCGCCGCGTCCTGACGGGGATGGCGCCCGAATGGCGATGCTGAATGCTTTGAAAGACGGCGGCATGACGCCGGATGATGTTGAGTATATAAACAGTCACGGGACCGCGACCATGTTGGGCGATCCCGCGGAAACCAAGGCCATAAAAGCGATTTTCGGCGAACGTGCTTATAAGATTCCGATTAACTCGACCAAGTCGATGATCGGGCATCTCCTGGGCGCGGCCGGGGCGATTGAGTTGATTACTGCAATTCTGTCGCTTGAAGCCGGGAAACTGCATCCAACCGTCAATCTTGATAATCCCGATCCGGAGTGTGATCTCGATTATGTACCGCATACCGCCCGGGATCATTCTTTTAATGTCTTCCTGAGTAATTCATTTGGGTTTGGCGGTCATAACGTTAGTCTCCTCGGTCGTCGCTTTGATGGTTAAATTGTATTGTGGGACTTCGTGAACTGCTTGATGGTCTTTTCTCCGGTAACCGGGGAAATCAGGCCAATAAATTGATAGAAGATTTCCATCAAAAGCTTGGATATCGTTTTAAGAATGGGAGCTTCCTTTGGGAAGCTCTCACTCATCGGTCGTACGTTCGGACCGTCGATCATAACACCCGTTCCAATGAACGCCTTGAATTTCTGGGTGATTCAGTGCTTGGGATGGTTATTGCCGAGCATTTGCTGTTGACCAATACGAATTTCGATGAAGGCGACCTGACCAAGTGCAAGGCGTTGCTGGTCAATGAAAGCGCGCTGGCGGGGGTGGCTCTGGAATCCGGATTGAATCAATTCATCATGCTGTCATCCGACGAAGAACGCACCGGCGGCCGGGAACGCAACTCCATCATGTCTGACGCCGTTGAGGCCGTGATCGGAGCGATTTTTCTCGACGGAGGCCTGACGCCGGCCCGGGAGTTTATTAACCGTATCCTGATCACCCGGGAGAATGAAATTCTCAATGATATTTCGCAACGCAATTTCAAAGGGGAGCTACTGGAGTATCTCCAGGCCCGTGCGGCCGGACCACCGCATTATGAAGTGCTTAGCGAGGAAGGTCCCGATCACAACAAGACGTTCACCATCGCCGTTTATACCAACGGTGAGATAACCGGCACCGGGACCGGGTCCACCAAGAAGGAGGCGGAGCAACATGCCGCCGCGGTGGCGCTGGAACGGCTCGGTGGCGCGACCGGCGACGAAGACTGACGGCGACAAGCGGTTGACAATCGGGGGCGATTATTCTTATATTGATTGATTAAAGATCATAATACATGACAACGGAGGATTCGATGAATATAGTTGTCCTCATCAAGCAGGTTCCGGAAATAGAACTGGTGAAGGTGGACGAAGCGGCCAACAATGTGGTTCTGCCGTCGGGCCCCGGCGTGGTCAATCCCTTTGATGAATTTGCGGTCGAAGAAGGACTGCGGTTGAAGGAAAAACATGGCGGGAAGGTTACGGTGCTGACGGTTGGATCAGATCGGGCCGAATCGGCGCTTCGGGATTGCCTGGCTTTGGGTGTCGATGCCGCCTATTTAATCACCGATCCGCTGTTTGACAAATCCGATCCGCAGGCAATTGGCCGGATTCTGGCCGCAGGTTTGAAGAAACTCGGCGAGTATGACCTGGTCATTGCCGGCAAACAGGCGGTCGATGACGATGCGGCGCAGGTTCCCGGGGCCGTGGCGGCTCTTTTGGATTTGCCGCAGGCGATCTTTGTCAAAAAAGTAGAGGCTATTGATGGTGGCAAGGCGAAGCTGTTGCGCACCACTGAAGAGGGATATGACGTGGTCGAGGTAACCCTGCCGGCGGTGATGTCGGTGGTGAAGGAAATCAACGAACCGCGTCTGCCGTCGCTGAAAGGTAAGATGATGGCCAAGAAGGCCCCGATCACGAAGTGGTCGGCGGCCGATATCGGGCTGGATGGGGCCGCGGTCGGGGCGAATTCTTATACCTCGGTGTCCAAGGTCTCCCCGCCGCCACCGCGCCAGCAGGGCGAGATGGTGGAAGGCGAAACACCGGAAGAGATTGCCGACAAATTGTACCAGAAGCTCAAGGACGATCAGGTCCTGTAGGCATGAGATAAATCGAACTTGGCCGCCGAACATGATCGGCGGCCTTTTTTTTGTTTGCACTCAATTGTTGTCTGTCTATATTCAGAAATATGAATAACATGGCTATGCGCATACTGCTTGTACTGGTGCTGGTGGCACCGGTGTCGATGACGGCGACACTGGATAATCTGATCACCGATGTCAAGGTATTGTACCTGTACGAAAACCAGTCAGCCATCGATTGGCCACTGGTCTATTACCTGGCGGGAGAAAATCACTGTCGAGTCGACCTGGCCACGATTGACTTGGCTCCGTCAGCTTCCTGTGACCGGCAGACAGCTCCCGGGCGGGATGTTACCTCGGTGCACTGCACCGTTACCGACACTTCACGGATCAGTCTCGAGTCGGCGTTGTTGTCGCTCTGCGGTTATCGATTCCCTGATATAGTGATCTTTGCGGAATCGTATCGCGGTGGGCCGATGCGGGCCTTTGCGCGCCATGTGCAGTCAGGCCAGACCACGATCAACGCGGCACTCGGGATCAAGAAATTCTACCGTCGCACCGACGAAAATTCGCCGAGTGTTATTTATGTCAACGGCAGTCTGTATTTCAACCGTGCCGGTGATGAGATAGATGCATTGGCGACGGATTTGTTTGCCGGTCCGCCGCTTGCTGAAGAGCGGGAGCGGTATACCATTTATGAATTGATCAACAGTGCAACTTCCGGGTCCGCAACCCCAACCGGTTTTTTGGCGGGTATTAAGCGTTTCAAGCTTGAAGAATTGATCGAACAGAAAATTGTCAGTTCCTATCTCCGTATCACCATGCTTGACAATGCCCGGCAGTATGAATCATATCTGCAATCTGCGGCAAAAGCCGTCGGCGGAAAGCGGATCGAAGCCATGCTGTTCGGCTTGAGCGAACTGCGACAGATATTGAATGCCTTTTATACTGCGAAGGAGCCTGATCCCGGCGCCGTTTTTAAGTCATATTTAAACCAGACCGTGACCGATGGTATCAGTGCGGTATTCACCGAGGCGGGGGTTTCACATCGGGGCGAAATCATCTTTCGGGAATCTCCCGAGGGGACCAAACTGAAATTTATCTCGACAATCACCAACGATGGGCCGCTGGATCTTGATTTTTATGGCGTAACCGCGTCGCTGGTGCATAGCAATTCGATCCTGGTGGTTGATTCCTCCGAAAGCAAGATCATGCCGTTCAGTTCCCTGGTGCGTGAGTATACTATCGCCATGCCCTCGCAACAACTGTCCGAGATAACACCGGACTCACTGATCATCAGCGGGAAGATCGGGTATCGCAACAACACGGTAAGTTTTCTTTACCAGGTCGGTGCCCACGAGCAGTCGCCATTGGCAATCCGTATCATTCCGGAATTCCTGATGGGACGACCGTTTGCGGAAGACCAGATCGATCGGCTGGTTGATGCCGCCTCGATCAATGTTGTTATTGATAAGCCGTCGAATTACACCGGTGAGGCGACCATACGCTTTATCACTCCCGACGGCATTTTGATCGGGGCATATGAGGAAAATCTCGTGATGATCGCCGGTGATAACGCCTATGAGTTTTCCATCCCGCTCGTGGCGCGAAAAAGCACCGGTAACAAACGTCAAAAATTGGGGGTCGAGATTATTCTCGACGGTCGGGTTGCGGCCTCCGATTTCATATATATCGGCGGCAATGAGTGCGCCGTCAACACCAAATTGAAAATTGCGCTGGCGCCCGGTACGGAAGGACTGGTGGAAGATATTCTCATGATGACCGGGGCCAACTACCGCACTCTCAGCGATCGTTACCTGGAGGCGGGCGACCTTGATTTCTTTGACGTTATCATATTCGAAACGGGGTGTTTTGAGCGATACCGGTCATTGGGATCGGTGGGGAATCGGTTGAAACGATTCATGGATTACGGTGGCGGAATTATTGTCTTTGGTCAACCGTCCGACTGGCGCGACGATTTGCTTCCGGTGACCATCACTTCCACCGCGGAGCGACTGGCGGCGAAAGACGTGAATATTCGGACTGCCGACCATTCGGTTTTCAAATTGACACACCGGGTTAATACTTCGCAGATGTTACAGAGTATCGGACAATCATATATCTCATATCCGGCGCTGGTGTTTCCGTCGGAGCGTATCATCGAACGTGCCGATAAAACCGCTCTGCTGTCTGAGTCACGTTTTGGCCGGGGACGCTTCATGTATTGCGGCCTGCCGATTTTGCAAATGATTCGTCAGTTGGATCCCGAGGCGGCCAAATTCTTCGCGAATCTTGTCAATTTCGCCGGGAAATAGCGTATATTGACCTATTTGGAACCGGCGACCATATCAAATGTTGTAAGCTATACGTATGCGGAACTCAAAACATACAAGACAGCCTGATCCGCAGAGATTTTCCCGTATCATAGGGTATTTGCGGCGGCATAAATGGTATCTTTTCTGGGGAGCGCTGATGGTGTTAGGCGCCAATGCGGTTGCGCTGGCCGCGCCCTACCTGGTCAAGATTGCTTTTGATTGCCTGGAACAAAAGGCTTCGCCGGATGAGATCCTGACCTATGCCCTGCTGATCGTGTTCCTTGCCGTCATTGCCGGCATCTTTCGTTTTGGAACACGACGCACCATAATCTGGATGTCACGCAAGATTGAATACGATCTGCGCGCCGATTTGCTGGCACACCTGCTGAAATTGAATCCGACGTTTTATCATAACACCAAGACCGGCGATATCATGGCACGTGTTACCAATGACATTGAGGCGGTGCGGATGACCGTCGGGCCGGCAATCATGCATTTGGCCAATACGTTTATCGCGACGGTTATTTCGATTTCGATGATGGTATATTTATCGTCCAGCCTGACTTTGTATGCCTTATTACCTCTGCCGCTTCTGTCATATGCGGTGTACAAGTTCGGCAACCTGCTGTATAAACGGCATGCTCGGATACAGGAGTATTTTGCGGTGTTGACGGCCAAGGTGCAGGAGAATCTGGCCGGGGTGCGGGTAATTCGCGCCTACCGACAGGAACAGAATGAAATCGATGATTTCGCCCGGCACAGCCGGAAATATATTGAACTCAACATGGACCGGATCAAGATTTTCGGGCTGTTTCACCCGTTGATGTTCATGCTGGCCGGATTTGCCATGCTGTCGGTGCTGTATTTTGGTGGGAGCCAGGTGATCGCGGGGCAGATCAGCCTGGGGACGCTGGTTGCGTTTTTTGCCTATTTGGGGATGTTGATATGGCCGGTGATCGCGCTGGGATGGGTGGTCTCGCTCTATCAGCGCGGATCGGCATCAATGGAGCGGTTGAACCGGATCTTCAACACCAAACCGGATGTCCGCTCGCCAAAAGAGGGACACCGGGCCGATTCAATTCAGGGTAAGGTAGAGTTTCGCGGGTTGACATTCTCCTATAACGATAAACCGACTCTGCATGATATCAACCTGATTGTCCAGCCGGGTATGACGGTTGGTGTGGTCGGGCCGACGTCGGCAGGAAAGACGACCCTGGTGTCACTTCTGGGGCGGTTATTTCCGGTCAATCGGGGGCAGTTATATATTGATGATGTCGACATCAATGACTGGGAACTGGCCACCCTTCGCAGTCATGTGGGTTTTGTGCCACAGGAGCCGTTTTTGTTCTCTGATTCCATTCAGAACAATATTCTCTTTGGGGCAAACAATGGGAGTTATGAGGTGGCCCGCAAGGCGGCGGTGACCTCCGCAATTGATAGGGAAGTTGATTCGTTTCCGAGGGGGTACGAGACCATACTGGGTGAGCGCGGGATCAACCTGTCCGGTGGTCAGAAGCAACGAGTAGCGATTGCCCGCGCCATTGTCACCAATCCCCGCATATTGATTCTGGACGATGCCACCAGCGCCGTTGATACCGAAACTGAGCACCTGATCAATCAATATTTGCGTGATGAACTGGACAAGCGGACGGCGTTTATCATTTCTCATCGCATTTCGGCGGTAAAAGACGCTGATATAATCATATATCTCAAAGAAGGGGCAATTGCCGAGTCGGGAACGCACGAGGAACTTCTGGCATCCGACGGGCGGTACACCAGGCTGTATCGCACTCAATTGCTCGAGAAAGAACTGGAGAATATGTAGTCGTGAGCGCCAACACCTATCATGATGAGGAAGTTTTGGGGAAGGCCTATGATGCCCGCCTGATGCGGCGTTTGCTGGCTTATGTTCGACCTTACCGGCGCTGGCTGGCGCTGGCGACATTCCTGCTCGTGGCGGCGTCCGGATTACAGCTTTTGCTCCCGATAACGGTGCAGATTACCATTGACAAATATCTCATGAACGGTGACATGAGTGGCCTGAGCCGTATGGCGCTGGCATATGCCGGTATTCTTCTGGCCGGTTTTGTGCTGTCGTATCTGCAGATGTATATCACGATGTTTGTCGGGCAGAAGGTGCAATATGATATCAGGATGCAAATATTCCGGCACCTTCAGCGCCTGCACCTCCGCTTTTTTGACAAAAATCCGGTTGGACGGCTGGTAACGCGCGTCACCAACGATGTCAATGTGCTTGATGAGTTGTTTTCATCGGGATTGGTATCGGTGTTCGGTGACATCATTACGCTGATCGGAATTGTCATCGCCCTGCTGTATTACAATTGGCAGTTGGCTTTGCTGACGTTTATGGTATTGCCACTTCTAATCATTGCGACGGTTATTTTCCGCAAAAAGGTCCGATCGATTTACCGTGACGTGAGGACACGACTGGCTCGGTTGAACTCTTTTATTCAGGAACATATTACCGGAATGACGATAATTCAGTTATTTGCCCGCGAGAAGAAAGTTTTTGACAAGTTTTCCACAATTAATGCACAATTGCGTGATGCCCACTTTCGTTCGATTTATTATTACGCCACTTTTTTCCCGGCAGTGGAACTGATCAGCTCGATTTCGCTGGCGGTGTTGATTTATTACGGCGGCCTTCAAATCGCAGCGGCGGCACTCACGTTCGGCGAACTGGTGGCGTTTATTCAACTGGTCCAGCGGTTTTATCATCCCATTCGCGACCTGGCCGAGAAATATAATATCCTGCAGGCGTCAATGGCGTCATCGGAGCGCATATTCAAGCTGTTGGATACCGAGCCGGGCATGCAGGACGGGCAAAAGACGGTTTCCGGCGGGAAATTTTCCGGAAAAATAGAATTTGACGGGGTCTGGTTTGGCTATGATCCTGATGAACCGGTGCTTAAGGATATTTCGTTTACGGTCGAGCCGGGCGAAAAAATCGCCATTGTGGGGGCTACCGGGGCGGGGAAAACGTCGCTGATGTCACTTCTGTTTCGCTTCTATGACTACCAGAAGGGGCAGATCAAACTTGACGGAGTGGAGTTGAAAGATTTGCCGCTGGGTCTTTTGCGCGAGCAGTTGGGATTGGTCCTGCAGGATGTCTTTATCTTTTCGGGCGATTATGCCGGGAATATTCGTCTCGGCAATAAAAACATTACCGACGATCAGATTCGTGACGCCCTGCGGCGGGTTAACCTGTATGATTATGTCGCGGCGAGTGAGGGCGGGCTTCAGGCCGAGGTGAAAGAGCGGGGGGCAACACTTTCGACCGGCCAAAAACAACTGCTGTCGTTTGCACGGGCGCTGGCGTTCAACCCTAATATTCTGGTGCTCGATGAAGCCACCAGTTCGGTGGACACAGCGACCGAGAAGATGATTCAGAAGGCGTTGGACAATTTACTCGAGAATCGTACCGCGATCATGATCGCGCACCGCCTGTCGACCATCGAGAAGGCGGACAAAATCATCGTCTTGCATCACGGTAAACTTCGCGAAATGGGCAAGCACCACGAATTACTTGCACAAAAAGGCATTTATTATAAATTGTATCAAATGCAATTCAAACAGGATAGCGTAAGGACCGCAGTTTAATCCATGATATCACCTCACCACCTTCGCAAGCTCACCAGATTTGCACGTATCACGGCGCTTGGCGCCGGAGAAATTCTCGATAAAAAAGCACGGCAACATCACCGCATCAAACTAAAAGGCCGTGTCGATTTGGTTACCGATGCCGACCTGGCATCCGAGCATTTTATTATCGACAGTATCCAGCACGAATATCCCAACCATTCGATCCTGACCGAGGAAGAGGCGAGTGTCGACAATGGTTCGGAGTATAAATGGATCATCGACCCGCTTGACGGGACCACCAATTTCGCACATAATTTTCCGTTCTATTGTGTTTCAATCGCCTGTGAGTACCAGGGCGAGATGGTGCTTGGTGCGATTTATGATCCGATGCGCGATGAATTGTTCAGCGCTTATCAGGGCGGCGGTGCGTATCTGAACCGTCGGAGAATCACAGTGACCGATCAGGCGAGGCTGGAGCATTCGCTTCTTGCGACGGGATTCCCATATGATATCGGCTCATCGCGCGAGGACAATCTTAAACTATTTCGACGATTTGCCAAGTTGGCGCGCGGAATTCGCCGGGCCGGTTCGGCGGCACTGGATTTGTGCTACCTGGCATGTGGCCGGTTCGATGGTTTCTGGGAGTTGAAATTGCATCCCTGGGACACCGCCGCGGGGATGGTGATCGTGACCGAGGCAGGCGGGAAAGTAACTGATTTCGACGGCGCCAAATATTTGATCTACGATAAATATATCCTGGCCACCAACGGGCGCATCCACCGCCAGATGGTGAAAATCCTGACGCGGTAAGAACCGTCCGGGCAATTATACACCTCTCCGATTGCAATTTGCATGGTAAGGGCAGTCTGCAATCTTTCAGTATATGATTTGTTGTCATAATGTGGTTGGAATGTTTCTGTAATGTCTTGTTATATAGCGGAATACAGTTTTCTTAAAAAAGTGTTGAATTGTGCACGGCCTTTGCATCCGAATATATCGGAAGTAAAAACGTCTGGATGAAAGGCGGTGGGTGATATGTTGAGATTGTTCGCAAAGGGGCTGGTTGCGGGGGCATCGATTCTGCTTTTTGTCGGCATCATCGGCTGTGAACGACAGGAATCTAATGAATGGCCGAATCTTCCCGGCGATCCGGGGCCGGCGGATGGGGCCGTTTGTCGCAATCTTCAACCACCATTGAGCTGGACCTGCTCTGATCCTGAAAGTGATCCGCTGACCTATGATATATATCTGGGTGTCGAAGTGAATCTCAGTGCGTCGATAGCGGTGGTCAATTGCACTACTGCGGTTTTTATACCTGAGGTGTTGACTCCGGGGACGACCTATTATTGGAAAATAGTCGCGCGCGACGATCACGGGAACTCGCGGGTAGGGCCGACCTGGCATTTCACCGTGGCTGATCCGCAATCATGGGCGCCGTCGCCATCCGACGAGGCGGGAGGCCAGGCGCTGGCGGTTAATTTGCACTGGCTGTGTCCGGATTCACTCGGAGAGAATTTGACGTATGATATCTATTTCGGTACCGAGCCTGACCCGCCATTGGCCGCAGAAGGCCTTGACAGTGCAACCTATAACCCCGGCTGGGCACTGCAACATGAAGCGGTAGTGAATTTGTATGAGCGCTATAAGGTCAGTTTTGCAAATGTCCGTAGATTTCATTGGCATTTTCAGGACAGCTTTGTTGTCGACTCGGTTATGCTTGAGGCCCTGGATTTACAGGATACCGCGTTGTCATCGGGCGGGTTATACGAGTATTCTACTTTTTATTTTTGGTTAGAGCACGGGTGGTGTAATGCCGCGACGGGCAACATTGATGAAGATGTTGACCTTGACAGCTGGCAGATTAACAGCCGGGGCGTTCTTAAATGCCTGACAGCCGACAAACAACCGCTGTATCACCATGGGACCATTTACTACTGGAAAGTCGTTGCTCATGACAGCCTTGATCGTGAGTTTGCCGGGCCGATCTGGCAGTTTACGACCGGCAATTATCCCTTTCTCAATGAACCCGATACACCGTATCCATCAAACAGCGCTAATGACATTGGCATGGGCGACGTGATGAACTGGAGCTTTCCAGTACTGGATAACACCATGCCGGTCTTTTATGATGTTTACATGGGGCATACGCCCGATCCGCCTCTGATTGATTCCAACATACCCTGTCCGTACTATTCGCCGGGCTGGCATCTACAAAGCGAGGCGGTAGGTGTATTACGACAGGTTCATGCCGGGGAGAGCTTGTATCAGCAGGAAAACGGGACATACTGGGGCCAGGGTACTACGGCATGTGGATGCATGCCGGAAGGATTTGCATCTATTGGCGTGGAACTGATACCGCCGATTAATTATTCTTATACCATTACCACTGGTACCAGTACGTCGTTGCTGGTCACAGCAGTTTGTTCCGTGTTGGATATGCAAGATGCGACGATTGATATCTGGACCATTAACCAAGATGCCATGATTCAATGCACCAGTAATGATATGTGTGTTCCCTATCTCACCGACACGACCTATTACTGGAAAATCGTGGCGCATGACTGTTACGGCAGTGAGATTGCCGGGCCGGTCTGGCAGTTTGAGACTGCGTCGGATTATTAGCATTTCAGATATCACTTCGCGATAAATGCCGTGTTTTCGCCAATTTGGCGGGCGCGGCATTTCCTATCAGCAGAAAATTTCCTTTTCAACATATTAATATGATGCTATATTGTATATATGGACTATGTGTTTTTCAGTTTTCTTTTTTTACTTCACTTCAACATCAATACGCGGGAATTGTCTCGCCGGGAAAGGAGGATTAAACCGTCGAATCGTAACTAACCTTGCGGCTCGCCAGCCGCGTCACGCCAACGTTAGTGAATGGAGAGATTACCATGAAAAAGCTTCTCACGCTTTTTGCCGTCAGTATCGCTCTGTTGATGCTGTTCGGATGCAGTCAGTCCCCGAATATTAATAACTCCGACAGTAATGACATCGGTGTTATGACTCAGCGCCCGGAATTCATCGAACTTCGCCCCGAGGCCCAGGTGCAACAGGCAATCATGCAACCGGTCCTGGTGCCGAGTCTGGATAAAAAACCGGTTCCGCCGCCGGATCCGGGTGGCGATGACCCCAATCCCAATCCGGCCCACAAGTACGCATACATTGTCGGCATTTCGGATTATGAGGGCACAGTCAACGATCTGCAATATTGCGATGAAGATGCTCAGGCAATGAAGTCCTATTTGCAAAGCCAGGGATTCACCGTGAGAATGGACCTCGACGGCGCCGCTACCGCCGACAATATCACAGCCGGTCTGCAATGGCTGATCGACCAGGCGGTTGCCGGCGATGAGGTTGCGTTCAGCTATTCGGGTCATGGCGCCAAGGCGCCGACCTACGGGTCAAGTCTGATATCAACCGATCTGTACTACATGACCCACGGCTATGTCATGCAGTACTTCAATGCCATCAACTGCACGAAGAAAACCATGATGCTGGATTGCTGTGTAATCGGCGATTTCCACGGCGATGCCGAAACCGGCACCATGATGGCGACCGCGTCGACCAATTCCAGCTCGTATGATTGGCCGCCCTTCGAGCATGGGGCCTGGACCTATTTCTGGCTGGAGGCTGCCGAGGACCTGAACGAGATCTATGCCGAAGATATTGCGACCTATGCCGAGGCGGAAATGAAAGCCTGGGCCAAGCCATATCATCTCAAAGCCACTCCGAAGCACACCGATCTGTATTCGGGAATGTTTGACATTTAGGCTTAGCGTGATACACTGATATCTGACCCGTCCGCCCGGACGGGTCTTTTTTTAGAACGAATATTTCAAGCCGACACTCGGCAAAATACCGGCATCATAGATATAGCCGTCGGAAGAATTGATAATCGGGTTGTCGCGATTGGTGACATTGGAAACCCCGAGATATAGCCCGGCATTTTCAAAATCGAAATCGAGATGCAGATCAATAGTGCAGTTAGCCGGAAAGCGCTCGGAGTTTTCGATCTGCAGATGGTTTTCGTAATATTCCTGGGTGTACCTGTTCAATCCCTTGGAATGGTCGGGGGTCCAGGACGGTGAATAATAGTACCCGGAGCGTGCGGACAACCCGGCGCCGATACTTACGCATCCGGCCAGTCGCTGTTTATAGGAAAGGTGAAACCGATGCTCGGCATTGAGTTCGTAGGGCATGACAATATTACCTACAATTTTATCGGCATGCGAATACCCGTAATATGCCTGGACATCGCCGTGCAGAAAGGGTATTCGCGATGCGGCCAGGGAAACATTGGCGCCGTAGAATTCAACTTCGCCCGTGGACTGCATGGTGATGAATCCATCCTCGACCTTACCGTCATCGGCAACCATGTTGAAATCCGGGGTTAGGACCGGAAGTCTGTCGATAGTCTTGCGGAAAACATCGAAATTGAGGGGACCGTAAGAGTATTTCACGGCAAGCAGTTTGGTTATCACCGGTGCGAGATTTCCCAAGTGATCGTGAATCGGTACCTGATAGGGCTGGATTATTTTATTGGCCGGATTTTCGGCGAAGGTGCCATAGAACACCTCCACCTGATGATATTCCGCCGGGAAGAGGGTCAGGGTGTGGCGGCTGACCAGTTCGTTTTGCTTTCCAAGATCACCGAAATATTCTTGTCTTATTCCTGATGAGATTTTTCCCCGAGAAAAATGATGTGTAACCGTGAAATAGGCGGCATTGTTCAACTCATGGTCATGCTGATAGTAATCGCGGTATAAATCGTTGAGTTCGAATTGATACAGAAACGGGTTGTCACTGGCGGCGTCGGGAGGAAGAAAATTCCAGCCGTACTGATCCATCTTGATATTGCGATCGGCGATATATTCACACCGGTCACCGAATGAAATCTGCCAGGAATTAAAGTCGAGATCAGTTTCCATTGCCGCCTGATAAGTGTTTCGTTCACAACTCAGGTTGACGTGATAGTCGTTGTTGTCATAATCATACGGCGGCCGCGCCCGGTAATCTTCAAAGCTTGACCTGGTTGACAGCATCAGGCTGAAACCGGCATGCCGTCCGATAGTTCGTAATTGCACCCCGTAGTATGTTTCACTGGTATGCTGATAGGTGTCGATACCTTCGGGATTGAGTTCGGTCGGGTCGAGTAGGTAAGTCAGATAATCGCGCACCTGATAGTGATCGAACAGCAACCGGGTGCTTGGCGAGAGTTTCACCCCGGATGAGATAAACACGTCTTGAAAATTGGTTGGGGGGATGGTGGTCCGATCGGTGTCGACATTGAGGTGGTCGACCAGTTTGTCCAGCACCGATTTGCGTAATGATGCCGTCACGAAATATCGATTACTTCCCAGTGCCAGTGTCCCGGTGGCATCGGTCGTTGAGAGATTGAAGGTCCCCTGCCAGCGCTTCGCGAAAGATTGCGGTGAATCCATCGTGACCGCCGCTGGAAGCGCAAAGGAGGCATCGGTTCCAAGCGGGTACACCGTGAGGTTGTTCAGGGCGGTGCCGGGGATTATGGTAAACATGCCATAATGGTTGGGATCATAGCCGATCGCGGTCCCATTGAGATAGTAGGTCGGACTGGTGCCGTACACGCGCAGTTTCGAGGAATGACTTGATCCCTCGCGCATCACCTGCGGTTGCCTGACCGCGGCAACGGGATTAGTGGCCACCAGTGAGTGGCGCGATTGCTGTAATATTGTCGCGGAACTCAGCCGCAGTTGCGCGAGATTTTCCTGCCGGATGGGATGAACGGTTATTCGGCTCAGCCGGATCGCGTTTTCTTCAAGATAAAGAACGAATCGGGCCGTATCCGTTTCCGGGCAATAAGAATGGGTCAGGGTGGTGTAGCCGACCGACGACGCTCTGATCTGGAGGGCTGTAAGCAGGGAATCATCGATTATGAATGAAAACATCCCGGATGTATCGGACGAGGCTCCGGTGAAATATTGATCGTTGTAAAAAAGCAGTACGGTTGCACCGATCAGCGGTACATCATTACGGTCAAGCACCCGGCCCTCAACTGTATGATGGGCGCCGACGACCGGTTGGGCCGCCGTGGTGAAAAGGATGCCGATGACTAAGGCAATTATTGCATTCGATGTGGTTTTCATAAGCTATACCCCTGCCTGGTAATAGCTCAAGCGGCGTACCAATTATGCGTAAAACAGTCATGTATTTTATAATGTTGGGAGAAAAGAAGTTAGGAGGGTGTTGCATTTTGCATGGTGTGAAATCCGGTGCCGATTGTGCAACCCGGCATACCAATACCTGACCGAGGCTATCGAATGGTTATGGGATATGATTTTTCAGAAATTCGTCAAGAACGCGGTTGAATTTATCATGCTCGGTGATAAAGAAAAAATGGTGGGCCTGATCGAAAAGAAAATACTCGGCGTTTTTGAAATGGTTTATCCACGATTTACGGAAACTGACCCCGACCCCGTATTCGGCCTCGCAGATCAATATCGGGAAATTATCGATCAGCGGCGTTTGCGCGGCCGGATATTTCTGATTGTACTCGCGACACCCCGCCACCGCACGGAACATCCAGCGATAATTGGTTTGCTGAAACGAGGACAGGATAAATTCGATCTGTTCCGGTGGTGCTGACCCGATCAGTTCGGTATACCAGGCATCGGCCTTGATTCTCATCCGCTCGTCGTCATAGTTGAGCAGACTGGTTCCGAAAGCAACACGGGCATCGATAATATCGTCAAAACCTTGATAGACACAGTCAACAAATACGAGTCCCTTGAGCAGGGGATTGTTCATTCCGATCAACTCCGGCAGGGTGGCGGAGGCAAAACTGTGACCGATGGCAACAAACGGTTTTTGAATCACCGAGCGCATCAGCGAATCGATCGCTTCGGCATCGGTGCGCGCCGCAAAAACCGGGTCGATAGCGGCGGTTGATCGGCCGTGTCCGAACAGATCCACCGTGATGACATCAAAGGCCTTCTGGAAATATTCGCGCTGATATTTCCATGAACGGTCATCGCCACCCAGCCCGTGGATAAAGACCAGGGCAGAATCGCCCGTGCCGGAGCGCTCGTAATACAATTCCAGGTCGTTAAAAAGAAAAACCGGCATGCCATAAACCTTGACTTTTTTCCAGTTGTCCTTTAAAATACGCCGCTGTTGCCGACAATGTCAACAATTTAGCTCATATCCGGTCAATATTGAGATTTGCATTATCCGGCTTTGGGGTGTATGTTATTAAGTCGTTAATCTTCATTATAGCGGGGATATTGCTTTGAGCATGCATTTGATGATATCAACATCAGGAATACGGGGCATAATCGGACCGGGGCTTGATCCGATGCTGATCGCTGGTTTTACTGCCGCGTATGGTACGGTACTCAAGAAGGGCAAAGTCGTGGTCGGGCGTGACAGCCGGGTCACCGGTGAGATGTGCAAGCATGCGGTTATCTCGGCGTTAATGTCGGTCGGGATCGATGTTATCGACATCGGTATGGTACCGACCCCCACGGTTGAGATCGCCGTTACCGGTTTGAAAGCGACGGGTGGCATCTGTATTACCGCCAGCCACAATCCTTCACAGTGGAACGCCCTGAAATTCTTCAACAGGAAGGGCGAATTTATAGACAAGGCCTTTCTTGACAAGTTACATGCAATCCATGACAAGAAAGCGTATGCCCTGAAGAAATACGACAGGATCGGGACGGTCACGGAAGATCCTACCTGGGTGGACCGGCATATCAAGGAAGTGGTTAACCTGCCCGTTATCAATCGGCGTGCCATCAAGCGAATGAAGCTTAAGGTCGTGGTTGACGCTATCAACGGTGCCGGATCGGATGCCCTGCCGCGCCTGCTGGAAAAACTTGGCGTGAAGGTCTTCCGCATCAACTGCCTCGGCAACGGCGATTTTGTCCATCAACCGGAGCCGATTCCGAAAAACCTAACCATGCTGAGCAAGGCAGTGAAAAAGCATCGTGCCGATATCGGAATGGCCTGTGATCCCGACGCCGATCGGCTGGCCCTGGTTGATGAGCAGGGACACCCCATTGGTGAGGAATTGACCCTGGCGCTGGCGGTCAAACACGTATTGGCCCAAAAGCGCGGCAAGGTGGTGGTTAATCTCTCGACCTCGCGGGTTACCGAAGATGTTGCCACCGAGGCCGGGGCGAAGACAGTGTACACACCGGTGGGTGAGGCCAACGTGGTTACCGGAATGCGAAGCGCAAGGGCCGTAATCGGCGGTGAGGGCAACGGCGGTGTAATCTATCCGGCGTTTCATGCCGGGCGCGACGCGCTGGTCGGGGCCGCCATTATTGCATCACTTCTGGCGGAAAGCGGACAAACGGTCTCAGGTTTGGTGGGAACCTTGCCGAAATACTACACTATAAAGCAGAAAGCGCCGCTTCCCCCGCGCTATGAGCAAAAGGTTGCGAAAATGGAGAAGGCGGCGAAGAAAAGCTTCGATCATTTGCAGATTGACCGCAGGGACGGGCTTCGTTTTGATTTTCCGCGCGGCTGGTTTCAGATTCGCAAATCGAATACCGAGCCGATCTATCGCCTGATTGTGGAGACCGATTCAAGCAAGCTATCGCGGCTGATCAGGGATGAAGTCATGACCTTTTTGAAATAAGGACACGAACATGTGCGGAATTGTCGGATACACGGGTGGCCAGCAGGCCCTGCCGATTCTTTTGGATGGATTGCGGCGCCTGGAATATCGGGGATATGACTCGGCGGGATTCGTTCTCGCGCAGGAAGGCAACGGCCTGATTGCCGAGAAATGCGCGGGGAAGATCACCTGTTTGGAAGAAATTATCGAAGGCAAGGAATATATTTCAAGCCACGGCATCGCGCATACGCGCTGGGCGACGCACGGTGAGCCGAGCGTGATCAATGCCCATCCGCATTTTGACAGCAAGCATGAAATCGCGCTGGTGCATAATGGAATTATTGAAAATTATCGAACCCTGAAGGAATATCTCCAGAAGCAAGGGCATAAGTTCAATACCGAGACCGACACCGAGGTCTTGGTGCATTTGGTTGAGGAATATTACGAGGGTGATCTCACCGAGGCGGTGCGGATGGCGCTGTCGCAGGTAGATGGAACCTACGGAATTGCGGTTATCTGTTCTCATTGCCAGGACACTCTGGTTGCCGCCCGCCAGGGATCGCCGCTGGTGGTGGGGCAGGGCAACGGTGAGAATTTTGTTGCGTCCGATGTTTCTGCCATCCTGGCGTATACCGATGAGGCAATGTATCTCAAGGAAGGGGAAATTGTCACGGTTACCCCGGACGGATTCGAAGTCACCACTCGTGACAAGATCAAGTGCGCCCCCAAGATCGAGAAAGTGTCATGGACACTGGACCAGATTGAAAAGGGCGGCTATGAGTATTTCATGCTCAAGGAGATTCACGAGCAACCCATAACACTGGGCAATTGCGTCCGCGGGCGACTGAATTTCGAAGAGGGCATTCCGCGTTTAAATGGCCTGAACCTGCAGTACGACGAATTGCGCAAGATCGAACGGATCATCATCACCGCCTGCGGCACATCGTGGCATGCCGCACTTATCGGCGAGTACATGATCGAGGATATGGCGCGGGTACCGGTCGAGGTGGAGTATGCTTCGGAGTTTCGCTACCGTTCACCGATTATCGACGAGCAAACCCTGCTGTTTGTTATCAGCCAGTCGGGGGAGACCGCCGATACCCTGGCCGCCATGCGTGAGGCCCAGAAGGCCGGAACCACCGTTCTCGGCATCTGCAACGTGGTTGGGTCGTCAATCGCCCGTGAAACCGACGGCGGGGTGTATACCCACGCCGGGCCGGAGATCGGGGTGGCCTCGACCAAGGCGTTTACCTCGCAGGTGATGGTGCTGGCAACGATCGCCCTGCTGATGGGGCGGATGCGCCATGTATCTCCGGTCAAGGGGATGGAACTGCTCAATCAGCTCGACGCCATTCCCGACCAGGTGGAACAGATTCTGGAAAATAGTGACACAATCAAGAAAATTGCCGAGCAGTACTATCAACACAATAATTTTCTCTATCTCGGTCGCGGGGTAAATTACCCCGTCGCGCTCGAGGGTGCGCTCAAGCTCAAGGAGATTTCATATATCCACGCCGAGGGGTACCCGGCGGCGGAGATGAAGCACGGGCCGATCGCGCTGATCGACGAGAACATGCCGGTGGTGGTGATTGCGCTGAAAGATCCGGTCTACGACAAGGTGCTTTCCAATATCGAGGAGGTCAAAGCGCGGCATGGCAATGTGATCGCCATCGCAAGTGAGGGCGACACCGAGATCGCCGACAAGGTCAAGCATGTGATCTACGTGCCGAACACCTATCACCTGTTCACGCCGTTGTTGTCGATCATCCCGTTGCAACTGCTGGCGTATTACATCGCGGTGCTTCGTGAGTGCGATGTCGACCAACCCCGCAACCTGGCCAAGAGCGTGACGGTGGAATAGTCCAAGAATATCACCGCAGTATACATTTAGACATGAGGTTGATGTAACCTCATGTCCCGCTTGTTAATATTCAGTCCTCACCCCTCCTGAAAAATGGGTTCGTTTTGTGTTTTCGTAAAAATTCTTGATTGTCTGCATTTAGGTTCGTTCCTCATTTTCGTTTTTTACGCATAATTTTATGTGTTATCATATAATCAGTCCTCTCATAATACGGCACAGTACATTTTTACCATCGAATTGGTAGCGAAATTGGAAAGGACGGGGATTGCTTCACTTCGTTCGTAATGACAAGTCACGATTCAAAATAAGAAAGCGGTTTACGAACCATTCATACAGGTATTAGGTAACGGTCTATTCTTCGGGAATATCCACCGGCCATTCCTGGTCGTCGGAGTCGGGATCGATCAAAAGCAGGGTGCCGATCTGGCCGTCGGAAGTGGGGGAGACCTTCAGGGCAAAGACATGCCCGTCGGGGCATTTGTAGATATTATTCCAGTGATGGCGGAGGGGGTTGACTGTGCCATCCTGTTCGCATTTGGGACAGTGCATAATATTCCTAACAGCGCAGAGTTGCTTTTATGCGGTTTGGATTCAACACCAGGTCAAGGGCATCAATGGCGGAGCGGACGATAATATCCGCCGCGTGTATGGCAGTAGCTGAACATCCCTCTTCGAGCATCACCGCCACCCCGATACGAGCGGCCTGCAACATGCCGGTGTCGTTGCTACCGTTACCGAGCGCGATACAGTATTCCGCGCCAAGTTTGGTGATATAATCGACCTTGACGGCGTTATGCAGATCACCGTCGAAGATATGCACCGTAGCGTTGACTTTCGCCAGTTGTTCACGCGCCTTGCCGTGGGTGTCGGCGGTCAGGATATGGACATCCATCATCTGCCCGGCCATGCTGAGATAACGTTCCAGACCCGGCACCAGAACCCCATCGACCGACAGCGTGCCGGAATAGTCGCACACCAGGTATTTCAGTTCAACCGGCCCGAGGCCGGGAATATCGAGTCGTATCATGATACATATCCATTCATTGTCATAGATTACCATCAGGGCTGGCCAAAAGCCAATAAAAAACCGCCGCAATTTTCTGCGGCGGTTTATTCTTCATATGCCGAGCGGTCAACGCAGGGTTCCCACGTAGTGCGCGGTCAACTGGCGTTCGCGGATGCGCGGATCGGTGTAGTCCGGAAGTAACATCGGAGCCACCCGGTCCTCGGCAACGCCTGCATCGTCGGCTTCTTTATTATATTTAACGACATGGTCCAGCGTCAGGGCGCCGTCCTCGGCCTTTTCCTTGATGTAGGCCGCCGCGGAGGCACCGGCGATACGGCCATAGACCATGATATCCAAAAGCGAATTACCCATCAGGCGGTTCTCACCGTGAATTCCGCCGCCGACTTCGCCGCCTACAAACAGGCCGGGCACCGAGGTTTCGCCGGTATCCTTGAAATCCAACCCGCCGTTCTGGTAGTGCAGGGTCGGGTAAATCAGCATCGGTTCTTTGGAGATATCGATGCCAAAGCGTTTGTAGAGGATGAACTTGCCGGGGAATTCGCGTTCGACAGTGCCTTCGCCCTGGAGCGAATCAATCATTGGGGAATCCAGCCAGATTCCGAGTTTGCCGGTCGGAGTCGGGACACCTTTACTGTTGACAACACACTCCTTGATGATTGAGGAGGCTTCCACGTCGCGCGGTTCGCGCTCGTTGACAAACTGCTGGCCTTCGATATTGACCAGGTTTGCCCCGGAGCCTCGGAATTTTTCGGTAATCAGGATACCCTCGGCCTGTTCCGGGAAGACGATACCGGTCGGGTGATATTGCACGGTATGCAAAAAGCAGATACCGACCCCGGCGCGATAACCCATGACGATTCCATCGGCGGTGGCGCCATAATGGTTGGTGGTCATAAAGCCCTGGATATGCAGTCGTCCGCATCCGCCGGTCGCCATCACGACCGCTTTAGCCTTGACGAGGATATATTCTTCGGTCTCGAGATTATACAGCACCGCGCCCGCGCAGTGGCCCTTGTCGTTGAGAAGCAGTTCGACCGCGGGTGAGAATTCGATCACGCGGATATCATCGGGATAGTTGCGGGCTTCGTCGCGGATAGTCCGCATGATTTCCGCACCGGTGATATCAGCCGCGAAATGCATCCGCTTGCGCGAGGTGCCGCCGCCATGAATGGTGCGCATGGTGCCGTCGGGATCTTTGGAGAAGTTGCATCCCAGTGATTCCAGCCACTTGATGGCATCGGGTGCCTTGTTGACCAGTGTTTCGACCAGTTCCGGGACATTTTTGAAATGTCCGCCGCCCATGACATCGAGGTAGTGAAAGTATGGGGAATCCTTGTGGCCCTTGGTGGCGGCCTGAATTCCGCCCTCGGCCATCATGGTGTTGGCGTCACCGTGCCGGAGTTTGGTAGCGATAATGACTTTGGCGCCGTTTTGTTTGGCATAGAGCGCGGCCGCCGTTCCGGCCCCGCCGCCGCCGATCACCAGCACGTCGGTTTCATAATCGATTTTCGACAGATCAATTTTGGCCGGATCGACGCGACTGCGGGCTTCAAGCAGATCGGCCATTTCATGGGCGATCCGGTATCCCTTGCTGGGGCCAACCTGGAGTTCGCGGCGACCCTCTTCCTTGACATCGGGATGATACTGCAACATCTCCGCGCGTTGATCGAGGCTAAGGAACGGAACCTCTTCGTTGTTTTTTTTGCGTTCCACTCGTTCGGCGCGGGTGCTTTCGACGATTTTGATGAGTTTTTTTAATTCCTCTGGATATGGCATAACAAACCTCTTCTTCGATCCAATTTAGAGATACCCGGACTCTTTCGGCGTCCAGTCGTCACCGGCGGTGGCCGGTTCCAGTTCCCGCTCCTGGTATGTTTTCTTGAGCGTGTCGGTATCCATCGCCTTCAGTTCGTCCAGCCCCTCGGCAAAGCGCCCGGCCTCGATATTGGCGACCATCGTCTTGAGATGTTCGGCGCGCGGGGTCAGGTAGGCGCCGTTGAGGCGGCGAGCCAGCTGGCCGATATGATACTGCGGCATTTCGGCAAAACACCGGCTGGCGCACAGGCCGCACTGGATGCAATCGAAGGAGATTTCCGCCGCGGCCTTGATATCGCCTCGCTTGAGAGCCGAGATGTAATCCAGCACTTCCACGTCCATCGGGCACACCTTGGTGCAGGCGTTGCAGGCGACGCATCGGAACAGTTCCGGATACAACTCAAAGACTTCTTCGGGTTTGCCTTCCAGTTCGGAGAACTCATAGGTATTGCGCAGGGCTGGGTAGAACGGCAGTTGGGTCAAATACATTTCCGGTTCGACCACGGTCTGGCAGGCCAGGCCGGTATATATCTTGTAGTCACCCGGTTTGCGATAGACCGTACTGCAGGCTCCGCAGACTCCTCCGCGACAGCCGCATCCCCGGATATATTTGTATCCGGCGTATTCCATGGCCTTCATGATGGTCAGCGATTCCGGTACTTCGTACCGTTTGCCCATGATGTAGATTGGAATCAGCTTGGCTTCGACTTTCGCTTGAACCGCGCTGGTTCCTTCAGTTGTAGTACTCATCTTAACCTCGCCACTATATACACAAACTTCTTGTTATCGTTATGCAACAACTTCCTGGATAAAATTCTTGCTTTTCAAAAGTCCGAGTGCGTTTTCCCGGTTCAATTCAAAATGGCAAACTTCGGGAGAAAGGCCGAGGGCAATGGCCAGAAGCTGGGTGAAATAGTACACCGGGATCTCCGGGGCGCCCTCGAATTTGTCGCGCATGAGATTCTGTCGGCGACCGAGATTGTAATCACACAGCGGGCAGGTCAGCGCCAGGGCCTCGATATCGTGTTTCCCGGCGTCGGTGAGAATGTCATACGAGACCTTCAGCGCGGCGTCGGGATTGCCCAGCACCTGGTAACTGCCGCAACATTCGGTAGCCATCGGGAAATCGACCACTTTGGCGCCCAGCGCCGTCATGAATTCCCCGAACACGGTCGGATTGTCGGGACGATCCAGCGCCACTTCTTTGGGACGCAGGAGAGTGCACCCGTAATACGGACCGACGGTCAGGCCATTGAGCGGGACTTTAATCTTCTCCTTGAGCTTGTCCCAGCCGTAGTCGTCGCGAAGATAGTCCAGCAGGTGGACCACGCGCAACTCGCCGGCGTAGTCCGGCTCCTCATCCATAAACATATTGATGGTATAGCGCTTTTCCTCGTCGTTTTTCATCAGGTTGTTAGCACGCGCCAGGGTATTGTAGCACATGGAGCAGAGCGTGATAACGGTGTCGTGGCCGCGTTCCCTGACGCGAATCAGATCACGTACCGGGGCAATGATATGAATCAAATCGTCGTCGGCCAGCGAATACACCGCGCCACAGCAGTTCCAGCGGGGAAGCTCCTCGACTTCGATGCCCAGTTCCGCCATTGCCGCCAGCGCCGACAGCTCCAGGTTTTTGGCCTTGGTCTTCAGCGTGCATCCGGGATAATAACTGATACTCATGGGTTACCTCACGATGTCATTTTGCGGAATCCGGAAACCATGGCGATCTGCGGGAGGTCGACGATTTCTTCCGGCTGGAGGTTTGACGGTTCAATCTGGTTGACGTTGTCACGCAGTTTAAGCTGACGCAACGCCTCCATGACTTTGGGCAGTTCCACGCCGCGCGGACACCGCACCTGACAGACGTGGCATGAAGCGCAGATCCAGGGGGTGTTGGCCTGGCTGACTTTGTCAGCCTGGCCCCACTGCAACAGCGCCATAAGACCGCGGGGCGTGACATTCATGTGCTCAATCATGGGACAGGAGCCGGTGCAGGTTCCGCACTGGAAGCACTGCTGGGCAATCTGGCCGCTGATTTCGCGTGCCCGGCGTTTAAGATTGTCATCAATGGATTTCGATGTGATTTTTTGTGGCATCACAACCTCTTTATGTGAAAGCTCAACTGGATGTTCTTAATCGACATAGTGAAAATATTCACTAATCAATATTCATACCTCCATTCCATAATATATATAAAACGTCACTCCAACACAACCATTTAGAGAATATTTTCACAAATAAGATATAAAGCGCCTTTGTATTCAGGCAATTACGCCATTTTTGCATAAAAACAAGACGCAATAAATCCACTCTTGGGTACAGTATACCTCCCTCAAAATACTCCCGACGAATCCACCTGAATGAGATTATTGGCTTGAATTAATGAATTTTATGGTTTTGGGATGTCGTCTTGGATGGCTGTTCGGCGTAACCAATACGGAGATAATTAGTTAATTCCGAGAAAGTCAGGGGTCAGCCGTAACCGACCGACCCCGGTATATGCATTTGATTATCGTACCCAGCGGGGGCCGGCAATCGGGCGCGGGCCCTCGGAATAGACAAATTCGATCAAATAGAGAATATCAAGCAGGTTATAGGCGAAATCACCATTGGCATTGGCCCGCCACATGGCGTATGACGGTGGTGGCCCCTCGGTGTATATCCAGTCGATCAGAAACAGGACATCCAGTAAATTCACGGCAAAATCGCCATCGGCATCACCCGGCATATAATTGAAATCAAGATGCACCGGGGCATCGCCGACGGCATAACTGCCGTGACCGATTCCTGCGGAATCAATGACATTGATAAAATCGGTGAGACTCCCGGTGAAACAGGTGCTGTCCTGGTATGCCACGGTGGTCATGCAGTTCAGGTCAACCTGAATGGGATTGGATTCATCGTGATAGACTTCGAAATTAAGGCTGTTATAGGAATAGACATACCCCGAAAAACTCCATCCGGCGGCGGCCAGGTAGGCGGTATGGTCCGGACCGATACTGATTTGTCCCGGCGAGCCGCCGACATAGAAACTTGCCATAATCGTGTCGGCGGTGGGATCGATAACATCAATAGCGCCGAAGGAGGAGAAATAGTCTCCGGTGCACACCACGTGGATTCGACCGGAATCATCGAGCGCCATAAATTGCGGATTCCAGTCGGTCATGATGGTGTCGATAATGGTCTCGGTCGCGATATCGTACACCATCACGGATCCGAATTCCCAGCCACCGGTTCCCCAGTTGTAACCGCTGTTGGTGACATAGACTTTGCCCCCGGTAATCAACACGCCTTCCGGGCTGTGACCGACCGGGACAGTATGTTCAACCGTTCCCTTTTGCATATCGACTTTGGCCAATTTATTGGTGAGTAAAAACGACACGAAGGCGTAACGATTGTCATAAAACTCCATCCAATAGGGATTGGTCGATGCCCCGGTGTTGATAAAGCCAACGGTCTGTTCTTTGTTGAGGTTGATAATTTGAATCTCGTCGGTTCCCGATGCAATCACATAAGCCAGCGTGTCGCGGATAATGATTTGATTGGGATAACAGTCGACGTCGGAACCGATTACGACTATATTATTATGCACCGCACCGGTGGCAAGATTGATTTTGGATAGTGTTTCTCCCTCGGAATTAACCACATAGGCCGTGGGATCGACCGCAAGCAGTGCGGTTGGCAGGATCAGTATTATTGCCAGAATGATGCCAATATGCGGTGTGGTTTTGGTCGTGCTCGTGTTTTTTTTCATGTCAATTCTCCAGACCGTAAGTTATGCCAATGCCGAAACGCCAGTCTCGCCCCGGCATGGGGTAGTGGGTAATCAGGACGTAATCAACGTCCCGGATATTGTTTATAGTCAAATCAGCGGTTAGTTCAAGGTTGGCTACTGGCCTATACCGGGCGCCGATATTGAGATCGTCGATGCGGTAGGCGTCATAATAGCTGGTATTGGCCTCGTTGGTGTATGCCCGATCACACCATCGGATCGCGTATGATCCATGGAGGTACTCAAAATCAATCCGGGCGGTCAACGACGTGAGATAGTGCGGGGTAAAGACCAAATCCATGTTATACACCGTGTGCACAGTGTCTTTATTTTTTGCAGTAGTGATGGTGTTCTGATAAAGAAGCGAAAACTTTTTGTCGAAAACCGATAGCTTGATAAAATCTTCATGCCCGGTAATCTGCGCCTTTTGCAAATTCTCCGGACGCCAGACATTCATGCTGGGTGCCCAGACGATCAAATCGGTCAGGAAGGAATGGAAATAGGTCATGCCACCACTCAGGACGAACGGTCCCGGTTCGGCGGTCAGTTCAAAGCCCGCTTCAGAATGTTCTGATTTTTCCGGTTTCAGTCCGGGATTTCCGCCGGAGCGGATATCACCTTTCCAGAACAGGGCATTCATTGACGGAACTCGCAAAGATTTGCCGTAGCTGACTCGCACTACATACGAGAGCCGTTTCCCACCGGAAAGCGCCAGGCCGATTTTGGGCGACCAGGAGGAAACGCTGTTGGTCGTGACCGTATCCTGCCATCCCGTGGAATCCTTGCGCGTCTCGGTCCAATCGAAGCGAACGGCGGCATCCATCGAAATCGTCTCGACGAGTTTAATCCGGGAGACATCAAGACCGTGATTGATTGATGTGAATACCGCGGCATTATCCCGTTCCGATTCGCCCATGGTATTATGCGGGCGGAGTCGATCCTCATGATCGAAACGGTCGCGGCGGTATTCCAGGCCGGAACGGATGGTTTGGCCCTTCAGGAATTGATGCTGTTGCGTGTGTTTGATGGTAATGATATCGTTGTCAAAGCGACCGTCAAACTGCACCGGTGCCGGAAATGTCTCACAATCATAATAATGTTGGGAAAATCGAGAAAATCCGGCTTCCAGGCGGTAGTTGTGTTCCGACCCCGCCAGGTATCCCAACGCGGTCGAGAACAGGGCTCGGCGGTCAACGGATTGCGCGTTTTCATTTTGCTTCGAAGCCCACCCTGGCAGTCCCCGCCGTCCGCGATAGTACTGCCCTGAATATGTTAGATTAATTCGTTCGGAGGCGTGATATGAACCGGAGGCGAAATAGTTATAAATGTCCGTCTGATTATTGATGCGATCGCCGATGTATACGTTGTTACGGGGCGGGACCGAATAATCGAAATGAAAATCACCGATTGACTGCTCCAGGGTATAACCGAATTTGCCGTTCCAGGCCGACACCGATATCGGATTCTGCACGGTCAGGCTGTATTTCTCGCCCTTCCAGCGTCCCCAGCTTCGCCCGGCATTGATCATCAGGTTGTCATCATGTCGGTTTCGGGTGGTGGTAATGCTAACCACCCCGGCGAGTGCATCGGGACCATATTCGGCCGAGGCGCCGCCTTTATGAATTTCAATTTGCTCTACCATTTCAAGCGGGATGGTGCTCAGGTCGACAGTGCCGGTTCCCGAGGGATTGATACGCTGACCATCGACCAACACCAGCACCTGTTTGGCATCGCCGCCCCGGATTTTGATTTCGGTGCGACCGCCGGCGGTACCTGCCTGTTGCACGAAAACACCCTCGACGGTGGAAAGCAGATCGGGGATGTCACGGGCGCGGGTATTCAGGATGGTGGATTTGTCGATCACCGTGACGCGGTCGCTGGAAAGCGGCGGGCGTTTATCGCGGACGGAAATGCGCCCAAGATAGTACACCTGGCGTTGCAGGTGGATATCGCATCGCGCCGTAACGTCGGTTTTGACGCGAATCTCCGGCTCGGTGTGATCCTGGTAGCCGATACAGGTGATGCGCAGGGTATAGACCGCTTCCGGAAGATCGGCCAGGGAGAACGCGCCATATTCATCGGTAATGGTTTGATAGGCTGTTGCTGTCACCGTGACGGTGGCGCCGACAATTGGCGCACCCGTTTCAGCGTCGAAAATGCGTCCGGCTATCCTGACATTGGACTGCGCGGAGATCGTAATAGGAAATGACAGAAAACAGGTCAGGCTCAATAACAGTGTTGTGATAAGCTTTGTTGTGTCGGCCGATGCTCCCGTCGCGCATCCGTTAACACAGCGGAGGAGGACAATAAACAAGCGCCTCACGACATCTCCATCCGCCGCCGGCGCCACTGATGCGTTCCAGTCAGCCCGCGCTGACGGCAACCACTGCATGATGTTGATACGGCAGGTCTCCTGACTTCGGCTTCAAACCCCTCGCGGGCGCCTTCCCTGCCTGCGGCAAGTGGCGTCTCGCCCGAAGAGTAGCCTTCACAGTAGCGGGGCTGTGGCGGATTTTCACCGCCTTCCCTATTCTCCGTCCTCCGTGGACGGCACCATATCGTTTGACAAAATATAGACGGGGTATGTGGGATTGTCAAGAAAAGATTGAGATCGATCGTTCGACGGCAAAAAAAACCGCCGGGCTGTTGCCCGGCGGCTCGCCTGAGATAACCGCATGTCAGTTATGCAACTTTTTCCGGTTGACGAGGTTGGGCGGGGGTCGGTGCGGGCGTGACCGACACCGGGCTACTGAAAGCCAGGTAACCGATTGCAATCAGGTTGACAATCGGGACAATCATCAATACGCCCCAGATCGGGTTTTTCTGACATGCTTTCGCGATATCTGACCACAACCAGGCGATGACAAAAATGTTAACGACCGGGATCAGGCAGAAAAAGAACCACCAGACCGGCTTTTGCGCCATCTGAATGAACTGAATGACGTTCAGAATCGGGATAAATGACCACCAGGGAGATTCGTGTCCGGTTTTGGCGGCTATCTTGTACTGAGTCCAGGCATAATACAGATAGACGGCAAACCACACGAACAGCGTAATACCCCCAAAGCTGTCGCTGTAACCGGGTTCGTACATGTGACCCTCCGTGTAACGGTTATTAGGATAATTGGTGTCTGTCTTGTAACACAAAGACGAAAATCAGGATGTACGTTGGTTATCGACGCAAGCGGTGATTGTCATTAGTAATATGGGGCTCTTTTATCCCGGTTTCGTGAGCAAATTTTGAACATTAAGAAAGGGTGAGAAATAACGTGGGGGGAAAGGTTAGCATTCCCCCCGAATTATATGGTATTTAAGTCTGATCGGTCGTGTCATGGTTCGTCTCGGGTGGATCGTCATGATCTTTCGGCACCAGGTCTTTATCGCGAAGCATCGCATACCAGTTGGGATGGTGGTGATGGGCCCAGTCATAGGTCACATACCCGTCGACCAGCACCCGCCAGGTGCCGGGATTAGCCACGGTGCCCAGGTAGGCATGTGAGAGCACTCCCGCGATCAGGAAAAAACCGGCCAGATTGTGAATGGTAGAGGTCAGGCAGATGGTCGAAAGCGCGAACCAAGGCTTAAAGGTGAGAATCAATCCGGTAATTGACATCAGCAACCCCAGAATTGCGGTATACCAGAAAAACATCTTCTGGCCCGCGTTGAAACGCCCGGAGGGAACATGCCCCTTGTACCCGAGATAACCGCCGATTCTTTGCACCCAGACCTTGTCATAAGAGGCGAAGATAGCATCGCGGAACCAGGCGAAAATCCCGAGGACCGTGGTCAGGATGAAAACCAGTCCCGAAATAATATGCACCCATAACATCTGGTGCGGCGACCGGAACAGTAGCTGTTGCCAGTCACTCCAGTTGAAAGCCAAAATCAGCCCCGTGACTGCCAGCAGGAAAAACGAAATCAGTCGGAACAGGTGGATTCCGCGTTCATACAGGGAGAAGCGTTTGACTTCACCGGTGTACGGCACAAACGGAATACGTTTCGGACCGTAGCTGTGATAATGCAGAGTCAGCAGGAACACCACCAGGATGATGCCGGTGCTGACGACCGGGCTGAGAAATGACTGGTGAAAGGAGTTGATGGCAAAGGTGACCGGATTGCATCCGAGATCACGCCCGATGGATTCGGTTATCGGTCGGCCGTCCTCGCCGTGCAGATCCAGCACCCGCTGTCCCCTGAAAAAGTGACTGTCGGATTCATGACAATCGCCGCATCCGTTATAGCCCAGCGCCATCCGGGCCGGGGCGACGTTGTGGTTGATGGAATAACTGATACACGGCAGGACTTCGTAGTCGAGTTCCCTGAGAGCGCCATCATCGTTCAGATGATACGCCTTGCCTCCCTTCACAAGGGCCGGGTGCACCCGTGTGAATCGCTTATTTTCCTGTAGCGACTGATCGAATGCCTTCAAACCCGCGATGATTTCATCTTGGGTATTTACCTCCGGTTCACCATCATCATTGTCGTCGGTCACCTGATCGGCAAACAGCTCCCAGCCGGCTTCGTGTTCCCTGAGAAACAGGGGATAGAGCAAACTGTCCCCGTCGAGATTACACCAGAAGGTGGCCAGCATGCTGTTGAGGGGGTAGATTCTGCCATCGTCACGCCGGCTGTACATCGGTTTCCATTCCGCCCGTTCACCGAATTCATCCGCGGTGGTCGGATTGGATGCGAAGGCAATCGACCCGGTCAGCGGATCCATCCCGAGCGCCGCCGAGCGCCTGAGGCTGGGGATGTGGCAGGCCTCGCAGGAGATTGCATCGAGGTGTGACGGCCGGATACTATGGTGTATGGGGACGGTGGCGCCCAGGTCGCCCTCGTCGTGGCATTGCTCACAGGTCAGCATGGTGTTGTCCAATTCATCGGCTACTATCAACACGTTGGCGTCACCCTTGGCGATTTGGTGATCGGCTCCCGCCGGGTGACAGGCCACGCAACTGACCCCCTGCTGGTTGTGAATATCAGGATTAAAGATATCGTTCCAGGAGAATCCGCGCTTGCGGACGTCGGTCTGCCCGTGACAGAAAACGCAGTTGTCGTCCGGCGGCGGCCATGACATGTCAAGCGTAATGGTGCCGTCCTCATTGAAAAACCGCGTGTTGTACTGCACGGTCGGTTCACCGCCGCGCCGGATCGAGCCCTCGACAAAGCCGATTCGCGAGGCCTGCACCACCGCCCATTGATAATTGCCGGCCTCCAGTTGGGCAATGCGGTCCTCGAAATTGTATCCCGCCAAATGACAGATCAGGCAGTCGATCTCCACCACGCCACTCTTGTCCCAATTGCTTTGATAGTAGTCGCCGTCCAGCGAGTCACGGAGTTCCGGATATTCGGTCAGGTGCTCATCGTAACGGTTGCCGTCACGGTCATATTCCAGGCCGCCGCCGCCGGCATGGCAGGCACCGCAGGGGGGATGCTCCCCTTCGGAGGAAAAGCCGACGAAGTCGTAGACGGTCAGGTCGATTTCATCTTCATGCTCGTTTTGCTTTTTGGCCAGTTGCCGAAAATACATGGGGCACCATTTACCCATCATGCCGTTGGATAGATTCCAGGGTTTGCCCGTAGAATCCCCGAAGTCGTCACTGATGACATTCCAGCCGACCTGGAAATGGTAGGCGGCGGAGATTTCATCGTATTCGTGACACATGCCGCAGGTTTGTTTGGTGCTGAACGGATGGTCGGCGTTTTTCCCGTCGATGGGGTTGATAAATTCTCCCTCACGATCCAGAAGATAGATGGCGGGATGCTGTGCCAGGATGGGGACGGCGGTCCAGATAAGCAACATGAACAATAATGCCGCTCGGCTCGGGCGGGCGTAAGACATATATGTTTTCATATGAAATCCCCTATTATATGGTAATTATTTGGCACAATGACTATATCGCCCCATGATTACATAATTATGGTATTGAAATAAAGGGAATTTCTTGTCCGCCGTCAATAATGAATATGAAACGAATCACGAATTTTACTTGACTCCGGCGCAATGTCTCACTAGGATAATGTTTGTTAACCAATGACGAATTAATCAGGCGGACAATTTGAACGGGCGGCATAATCTATACGGGAATAAGTTACGGTATCTCAGGATGGTATCTCCGATACTCCTGTTTTTGGGGATGATCCTGATCCTGCCGTTGGCGGTGGTGATGGCACAATCGGTCGATGACTGCATGATGTGTCACGAGGATCCCGACCTGACCCGGGAACGGGACGGACGCGAGGAGTCGTTGTTTATTGACCTGGATGCCTTTAATGTCTCCAAACATGTCGATGTCGAGTGTGTCGGATGCCATGCCGATTTGATGGATGCGGAATTACCGCACGAGGAAAACCTCAAGCCGGTCGACTGTGGAATGTGCCATGATGATATCGCGGAGGAATATGCCCGAAGCCTGCACGGTCAGTTTGTGGAAAAGGGAGAAGCGCTGGCTCCGCGCTGTTGGGATTGCCATGGTGCCCATGACATTATGGGAGCGGCTGAACCGAATTCCCGCACGGCCAAGTTTAATATTCCATTCATGTGTGGGCGGTGTCATAAGGAAGGGACGGCGGTTACCCGCACCTATGATATCCCTCAGGACAGCATTCTCAGCCATTATTCGCAGAGTATTCACGGCATCGGCCTGTTCCAGCAGGGTTTGACCGTCACCGCGGTATGCGCCGACTGCCATACCGCGCATTCGGTTCTGCCGCATACCGATCCGAGCTCGACCATTCACCGCGACAATATCGCAACCATGTGCCAGGGTTGTCACGGGCGGATTGAGCAGGTACACCGGAAGGTCATTCGCGGCGAACTATGGGAAAAGGAACCCAATAAGGTCCCGGCCTGTGTGGATTGTCACGCGCCGCATGAGATCCGGCGCGTTTTCTATGAAGAGGGTATGGCCGATAAGGATTGCCTGAAATGCCATGCCAACAGGAATCTAACAGCAGTGCGCGACGGCGAGGTGATTTCCATGTATGTCGACACTCTGGAGACGTATGCCTCCAAACATCGCCAGATAAGTTGCGCGCAGTGCCACACCGGCACCACCCCCGGTCATGATCGTCCCTGTGCAACGGTTGCCGATCGGGTGGACTGCTCGATTTGCCACAGTGAGGAGGTGGTGCTTTACAACGAGAGCACTCACGGCAAACTTGCAGATCGCGGCGATCAACGGGCCCCGGAGTGCACTGATTGCCACGGCACGCATGGCACCAGGGGGCATCGTGATTCCATGTCCCCGACTTTCCCCACGGCGGTTCCGGATTTATGCGGGCGGTGTCATGGCGGGGGTGGGGTAGCCATGACCGCGATGGACAAGGAAGAACTGGACCCGGTCAGCAGTTACCTGGCGGGCATTCACGGGATTGGTCTCATGAAAAGCGGACTGGTGGTGACCGCCAAGTGTACCGACTGCCATACCGCGCATCATGTCCTTCCCGCCAATAATCCTGCTTCGAGCGTGCATCGCACCAACGCACCGCAGACATGTGCGGAGTGCCATAAGGGCATTTATGAAGAATTCGTTATGAGCATTCACTCGCCGGAGGTGTCCGATTCTGAGGAACCATTGCCAATCTGTAACGACTGTCATGCATCGCATGCTATCGTACGGACCGATTCCGATGGTTTCCGCGCTGAAATCATGAACCAGTGCGGTGGCTGTCACGGTGAGGTGACCGAATCATATTTCGAGACCTTTCATGGCAAGGTGTCGAAGCTGGGATACACCGCCGCGGCCAAGTGCTATGATTGTCACGGGGCACATAACATTCTGCCGCCGGAAAGCCCGGCCTCGATGCTATCCCGCCGGAACATCGTGGAAACCTGTGGGGCCTGTCATCCCGGATCGCACCGGCAGTTTGCGGGCTATCTTACACACGCGACTCACCATGACAAGAATAAATACCCGATTTTGTTTTATACTTTCTGGTTTATGACAATCCTGTTGGTGGGAACGCTGGTGGTGGCCGGGACCCACACCATAATGTGGTTGCCGCGCTCATTCCAGATGATGCGTGAGAACAGGAAACGCCGTGCGGCCTGGAAAGGGCGGTTGGAGTACCGCCGGTTTACGGCCCTGCATAGTCGATTGCATTTTATGGTGATTATCAGCTTTCTGGGCCTGGCCGTGACGGGGATGACGCTGAAATTTTCATATCTGGGCTGGGCGCAATGGCTGTCGGGGGTGATGGGTGGTTTTGAGTCGGCCGGGTACATCCACCGTATCTGCGCCATTATCACCTTTGCTTATTTTGGCATTCACCTCTTCGATCTCATCCGCACCAAGCGCAAACGTGGTTTGAGCTGGCGGCAAATGCTGTTTAAACAGGAGTCGATGTTGCCGAGCCGCACCGACTGGCGCGAGTTTGTCGCCACGTTAAAATGGTTTGTTGGGGCGGGACCTCGGCCTCGCTATGGTCGCTGGACCTACTGGGAAAAATTCGACTATTTTGCCGTATTCTGGGGAGTGGCCGTGATTGGTATCACCGGGCTGATGCTTTGGTTTCCGGAGTTTTTTACGCGCTTTTTGCCGGGGTGGATTATCAATGTCGCGACCATCATTCATTCGGACGAAGCCCTGCTGGCGACGGCGTTTATTTTCACGGTACATTTCTTCAACACCCATTTTCGCCCAGACAAGTTTCCGATGGATACGGTGATCTTTACCGGGCGGGTTCCGCTGGAGGAATTGAAAGAAGACCGTCCGCGCGAGTACGAAGTGCTGATGAAAACGCGCGAGATTAAAATGCACCTGGTCGAGCCGCTTCCGCCGGTAGTGGTGCGCGGGATGAGAATTTTCGGCACGATCGCGCTGTGTATCGGGCTAACCTTGATTATGCTGATAATCTGGGCTGAAATTTTCGGCTACCGGTAGGCGGGATTATTTTCACAGACTAAAAGTCTTGATTGGGTTCACGCGGCCCGACATGATCTCAAAATTGTAACACCGGACGGCTGATTGCGGTCGCCCGGTGTTAAGGTCTTGTTGGTCACAACCGCCGATGGCGGTTGCATTGAGCAGGTCTACTTCTTCTCCTTGGTGTCCTTGGCTTTCAGGGCATGAATGCCGGTGGCCTTCATCTTTTCATAATCGAATTTTTCCGGAACCTTGCATACCTTCGGAGCCTTCTCATTGTGACACTGCAAACAGGTTTTTTCATCCGGGAGCAACAGGCCATTGGCGACAGCCTTTTCCCGGTTTTTCATGATACTCATTTTTTTGTAGTCACTGCCCGGGCCATGGCAGACTTCACATTGCACGCCGGTAAGCAGTTCGCCCTTGGCGGTGGTCCCGGTGGAATGGCAGGCGACGCATTCCTCGTTTTTCTGATCGGCGGGTTTCAAAAGCTCCCAGGCCTTGGCATGTTTGGTTTCCAACCATGAAGGATGCACCTCATCTTTCTTGTGGCACATCTTGCACTTTTTATCGCCGACATACTCGTGTTGCGGTTCGTCGGCTTTCTTTTTCTCTTCCGCGATAGCGACCGTGACGATGGCCGCGATAAAACAGATTAGAACGAAGAGAATCACGTTTTTTTTGATCATCATACCTCCCGGTATCAGCGCGCTCGTTATCCTGATTTGTATTTGTGTGTTATCCGCTGTCGGTATTTATACAGTACGACCCCGAAAAGATCAACGGTTTTTTTGAAAATGGTATAAAAAGATTCAAGATGTCCGTAATTAAGAAGTCAAGAATTGATCAAATCGGCAATAAATCGTCCCGATGCGCGGGTTAACAAGACCGAAGACATTACTTTTTGGTATGGTATCAGCGTGAAAATGTCACGGGATTGTAGCTTTCCGCTTGACATTTATTTCACAAGCGGATTATATTAGGCAAGAGGTTAGTTAATGATAACTAACGGCTGGAGGATTTGTGTTACCATGGGTATACGACTGACTGCGGAACAAAGAAAAAAGCAGATCATTCACAAGGCAACCACTCTGTTTGCCCGTTATGGGTTTGACCGGATGACAGTCAAGATGCTGGCTTCGGCCTGCGGAATCACCGAGCCGGCACTCTATCGCCACTTTTCCGGCAAGGAGAAACTCTATGATGAGGTGTTGAAGTCGCTGGAGAGCAAGGTGAAAGTCGGTGATCTGAAGGAAGACCTGGCGGCGGAGAATAATGTCGAGGGGATTCTTTATTTGGTTGCGCAACATATCTTTTCTACCTATCTTGGACACAGCGAATTATCGCGACTTCTTCTCTATTCATCATTGGAAAAGCACAGCATGTCGGGGAGGGTGTTTGATATGGTGCGGGCGCCATATATCAAGGTCCTGGGGGATACCCTGGCGCGGTTGATGAAGAAACGGAAAATACGCAAGGTTAATACGGTTATCACGGCCCGTTGTTTCGTGGGGATGGTGATGGATTGCACGATGGGGCAGAATCTTTGGAACCGGATGCAGAGCAGACAATTCAAGCCCGAGGTGGTGATGAAAAACAACATTCCGATTTTCGCCCGGGGCCTGATGATACAAGCGCGGAAAAAGTAAGAATCAATGCACATAAATCTCATGGGGGAATGCATGAGGAGATCGGGAACGAACAGCCCCGCTCTCATGATGGGTATCCTGCAGGGGATGCTGGTAATCGGGCTTTTGGCCTGGCCGAATCTGCTGATTGCCGGCCAGTCGCCTCCCGATGCGGCATTTGTCGGAAGCGCAACCTGTCTGGACTGCCATGATGAGATCGGGGAGACATTTCAAAACACGGTGCACGGACTGGCATATTCGGCCGATGATTCGCGGGGGGCGGTATCCTGCGAGTCCTGTCATGGCCCCGGTTCGGCACACGTCGAGGAAGCCGATCCGGAATTGATCGCCAACCCTGCCAACGCCGATCAGTTCACGGACAGCCCGCTTTGCCTGGGGTGTCACAACACGCCGGAATTCGATGATTGGTCATTTTCGCATCATCAATCCGCTGACCTGAACTGCTCCAGTTGTCATACCATTCACGCGACACCGGAAGAGGCCATGCAGAACCGGCCGCCGGAACTGTGTTACACCTGCCACGCCGATGTCCGCGCGGCGTCATTTATGCCGTCGCACCACCCGGTGCGCGAGGGCAAGCTGTCCTGTCTGGACTGCCACGGCGTCCACGGCGGTGAGGCGCGACTGGTGCAGGATAACACCGGACGCGACATGTGTCTCAGCTGTCACGCCGAACAGGAGGGGCCGTTCGTGTACGAGCACGCCCCGGTGATGGAGGACTGCTCCATCTGTCACACCCCGCACGGGTCGGTAACCGACAACCTGCTGGTGCAGTCAGAACCGGCGCTGTGTCTTAATTGTCACGCCATGCATTTCCACGCCACCGTATCCGGCTACGAGGAAACGACCGAAGCCAACGGCCGCACCGTCGTATCCACTGCCGACGGCTGGAAGAAAGGCATGCTGACCAAGTGCACCCAGTGCCACAGTGAAGTTCACGGATCGGACCTGCCGTCGCAGGCCCTGTCCACGTCCGGCAACGCCTTAACGAGATAGGAGGGAAGCATGAGACATTTAACGATCAATGCAGTATGTGTCCTGTTCACCTTCATTATCATAACCGTTGCGGCGGGTGCGCAGGATTCCGAACCGGTGCAGAATTATTCGGTCTGGGTCGGTTCGCATTATACCAGCCTGTCCGATTATGCCAAAAAGATCGGAGAGTACAATCTCGGAAACGATGAATTTCTCCCGGAATTCAAGGGAATCTATCAATACCGGGACGCTGACAAACTGATTATGGTGAACGGGCATTATTTCGATCACAAAAATATCGATGGCACTGTTACCGGTATCTTCGGCGATCGGGTGCGCGGTGAAGTGTATTACCGCTCGATGATTCGGCAGGAGGGACAGGATCTGCTGGAGAATATGGCGGCTCGTGAAAAGACTGCCGCCGGCGGTGCGGGCGGCAAGATACTCACGCATGAAATTCAGGATTTTGGTGCGGATTACAATACGCATCGCTACGAGGCTGGCGCCGATGTTAACATCCTGCTGTCACGCAAGAATAATATCCGCATGATGGTGGCGCACCGGTCGATTTTCAAGAAGGGCGAGGAACAGAAAGTCGCTTCGAATCACTGCTTCAGTTGTCATCTGACCTCCCGGACGATGGACGTTGACCGACAAACCCATCAGTTCCAGATCGGGATTCAGGCCGATATCTCCGATTTCACGGTCGGGTATCAGTTCGGATTCCGCTACTTCGATTCCAAGGCCGAGGATGTCACGATGTACTATGACAATGCCCAGCATCCGGTCAGTGGCGCCAATGAGGAGGAATTCGCCTCGCGGCTAAATTTCGAGGATACCACGCTGGCCTATGGCACCTATCCCGAAACCGAGAAAATGTCCCATAAACTACGCTTCAAGGGTGATATCGGCAAGGGGCGCTTTTCCAGTTCCATTGGGTACAGCAAGGCCAAAAACAAAGGGACCGAGTTGGAGGCGGATGCCTGGACGGGAGCGGCAAATTATACCATGCCGCTTTCGAAACGCACCCGCCTGATCGCGAAAGTCGCCGGGACCCGGCTGACCGCCGATGATCCCTTTATCGACCTGGCGGAATATCGCGAGGGACGAGACGGCACCAATACCGACGCGGCGATTACCAATTTCGATTTTGTTCGTTATTCCAGCCTGGATCGAGCCGACGCCCGGGTTTCCGCCGAAGTCATCTCGCGGGTGTCGCCCAGGGCGACCTTAAGCGTGCTGGCGGGGTACAATCATATCGACCGGTATGATTATCCCACGATTGACGAACACTATAAAACTAACAAGTTTTATGGCCAGGCCAAGCTCCGGTATCGCAAGGGCCTGAGGTACTCGAACATGATTAAATACCGTTTCGAGAAAACCTCCGATCCCTTCCGCTCCTTCCGTGGCCTGTTCGAACAGGCCGGGCGAAATGTGCTGGAACCGGATGTGACCCCGGGGGGAACGTTTGGCGGGTATTTATTCTCGTATTATCTGCGCGAGGATTTGCGCTACCAGAATATCACCACCCAGCCGACCGATGCGCATATATTTGAATTCAGTTCGACCTATCGCCCCACCATGAAGACCAATATCATGTTTGGTATAAAAGGCCAGTACGACAAGAATGGTGACCTGGATTCACTGGATGTCAAGCACCTGTCGCTACGACCCCACGCTACCGTTACGCTGAATCCCAATCCGAAATGGTCGGTGTTGACCGGCTATACTTTCGGATATTATAAATCCAGGGGGCCGATCACGGTTGCGCTGTTCGATGGCTGAGCGGCCGGAATTGCTACCGTCACCGGTGGTGACGGTCCGGAAGCCCGGCATTATGGTTCCGAATATGCCATGGCTGATTATGAATCCAACGCTCACAATGTGTATTTCACTGCCAGTTTCCTGCCCGATCCGAAAGTCCGCCTGGTCGGCACGGTCGGGTATAACAAGTCCACTGCGGAATTGAAAACGGTCGATATGTCCGACATTACCGGGCAGGTGGCCGCCGATCCGGTATTCCCGGGTGAAATCGCCAGCGATCCGGAGAAGTTTGGATTTGGCGAAATGCCAGATTACTCCGATCTGGATTATGAACTGATGCAATTTTCACTGGGGATTGCCTTTGAAGTCTCGCCGGGAGTTCGGCTGACGGCCGATGCCGATTATGCCGACCTGATCGACAATCAAGGTTATGTCTACGGAATCGAATCAGGTTCGCTGTTTATGGTTCGAACCGGGATTCAATTCGATTTTTAGGGCAGTATGGCGGAAGAGTCTGTCGAAACGACCACTCTACTAGAGTGGTCGTTTTTTTGTGAATAATCCCGCCTATTTCATTTGCAATTGGTCGAGGGCCAAAAACAACGCGGCCAGATGCAGGGCGTGGCAAAATTTACCTTCGGCAATTTGCTCGGCCAATTGATCCACCGTCATCAGGACCGTTTCGATTTTTTCGGTTGGGTCGCAATCCGGGATCGTAACCGGGCTGACCGGTTTTATCAAGAAACAATGAAGCAGATTGGCATGCGTGGCGGGATTTGGAGAGAGGCGACCAAGCTCGCTTATTCTCTTGCCGCCATAGCCGGTTTCTTCACGCAATTCCCGATGTGCCGCTTCGGTCGCCGTTTCCCCGGGAGCGACGTTGCCGCAGGGCAGGCCGAGTATGGTTTGACCGAGACCGTGACGATACTCCCGCACCAGGACCAACTCTCGGCTGGCGGTCATGGCTACAACGGCAACCCACGGTGGATACTCCAGGACATAGTAAGGAGCGATGCCAGTCCCGTCCGGCATGCGACAGGAATCAGCACGAACCGTGAGCCATTGATCCCGGATTGGATAGCGTGAATGGGTTACTGTCCAGTAATTATCAGTCATCTTGTTTTTTTGCATTTTATATTGTTTGTATCGTATACACCTGAAGTCCCATTTTGTTTTTAGTTGAATTATCAGTCGCAGAAATTTATGTATAAACAGGTGAGACACTAATCATGGATTGTATCCGATGACATTACCGGAATCATTATCAGAGACATTCGATCTGCTCAGCGGTGTATTACACTACCAATTATTTGAATTGAACCAGACACCGGTAACGGTATCGTCGCTTCTTATGTTTGTTATCGTCCTGATGGCGTTTCTGTTGATATCCCGTATTGCTAACAAAGTGATTCTGCGCCGTCTGCTGAACCGTCTGGCAATCGACGACAGCACCAGCTACCGGATGGTGCGTATCGGGCATTACCTGGTAATGATTGTCGGGACCATCTTTGCCTTTCAGTTTATCGGGATTGATCTCGGCGGACTGGCGGTGATATTCGGTTTGCTGTCGGTCGGGATCGGATTCGGTTTGCAGAATGTCACCTCGAATTTTATCGCGGGGTTGATCCTTCTGTTCGAACAGCCGATCCGGGTCGGCGACCGGGTAACGGTGGGAGGAACCGAGGGCAATGTAATGGCGATTAACATGCGCTCGACCACCATCAGAACGCTTAACAATATCACCATTATCGTACCCAACGCGGAATTTATATCGGAACGGGTGACCAACTGGTCGCATGGAGATACCAAAATCCGGCTTGATATCGATGTTGGTGTTTCTTACGACTCCGATCTCGAAACGGTGCTTACGGCCTTACGGGAAGTTGGCGGTGAACACCGGGAAGTTCTAACAAATCCGGAACTGGATGTGCTTTTGATGAGTTTCGGCGATTCCTCATGGGATATGCGTCTGCGGGTCTGGATCGACAGCCCGAAACGGTATTATCTGGTGCGATCCGAGATTAATCAAGCGATCGTTTATAAATTCCGAGAACGCGGGATTGAAATACCGTATCCGCAACAGGATTTACACATCCGCTCACCGCTTCCGGTACCGCTGAACACAAGTGAAAACCAGAAGCAGTAATTAACGGGGTATTGGATAATATGGAAACACCCGTTTCGAAGAAAAGCCCGGCCAAAAGCATGGGAAACATCAAGAAGTTTATCATTGCCGTTATCGCCATACTGGCGATCATCACGCTTCTGCAGAATACGCAGGTGGTGACTCTGCGCTTCCTGTTCTGGCAGTTGAGTATGTCGCAGGCCCTGCTATTTCCGTTGACGTTACTGATCGGATTATTACTCGGCTTGTTGATAGTCTCGCTGACCGGCAAAAAAGACAAAACTGCCGGCAAAAAGACAGTTTAATTAAACACAGGCGATTCGGTGAATGAAAACACTATCAATGCCGTCAGCGGGAATTTTGCCCCTCTCCTCCGGCTTTGTTCTTGTGATGTAACGACTTATGTTATATTAGGATATAATTAGGGATTTTTGCTATTTTTCGCTTAAGCCGCCAAATATCGGTGTTGAAGACGCTTTCTTATTGACAAGAGGGCAGTAATATAGTAATTTATGCATGATCGGGGCATCCGTCCCGGATGGATGCCAATGAGTAACGCCTCGGCATTGCAAATATCCTCACCGTCAGATACCGCTACGCCGGGGGCAAATAATTTTAATTTACTTTCCGATCAAAAACGTATAGTATATGAATTAGCTTTGATTATTTCAGCTTTGCCCTCGGGACCCCAAAAAAGGGGGGGCAAGGCGGTTGAAGTCCGGATTAGGCTAAGTTTGACAGCGTAATCTGGCGATAAAGATAAAGCGGCGACCTACCGGATATACACACGCCAATACATTAGGTATGGTCGTTTTGAAGGGTGCATGTGTCATCATGATCACATGCACCCGCCTTATTTTTGGTCGTGTACATACCAGTAACGCCTGGTAGTATTTTAGACGAATGTTTCAGTGGGATGTTTCCGGTTTTTGGTGGTGGGAGTTTCTATTTAAATGTATAAACGGCAGGCTGTGTAGCCTGCCGTTTGTGATAAGGCTTTTTTGGGGTTCAATTAATAACTGCTTGCATCCAGTTTAACCTTCCCTCTGAAAATCCAGTAGATGCTGATCGTGTAGGCGATCACTATCGGCATCCCCAATAGCGCTATAATCAGCATGATGTTCAGGGTCTTGGTCGATGAGGCCGCATTATAAATGTTCAGGCTGTTTTCAACCACCGGACTGGAGAGGATCATGTTGGGATACATGCCGATACCGAACAGTGCCAGCAGGGCCACCATCGAGGCGCACGATGATAAAAACGCCCGGAATTCCCGGCCGCGATGAATCTCGCGCGGAATATTGGCGATAGCCAGAGCGTTCAGTATTGGGATGGCAAACAGCACCGGAAACGCCTTGAGATTGGTGGTCATGTGGGGGACATAGATCAGGGTTACCAGGGTGGTCATGACATAACAGATCACGAAAATGATAATAGTGTTGTTGATCCAGCCCCGAACCCGGGCCTGAAGCTCACCCTCGGTTTTCATGACGGCATAAATCGCGCCGTGCATTGTAAACAACGCCACGGTGGTCACGCCGACCAGCAGGGCATAGGGGTGTAATAATCCCCAGAACGTTCCGGCAAATTCGAACTCGCCGTCAAGAGGAATCCCCCAGGCGATATTGCCCAGCGCCACGCCGATCAACAGGCTGGAGACAATGCTGGAAACGCTGAAGCTGGCATCCCAGAATTGCCGCCACCAGCGCATGGGCTGTTTGGAGCGGAAATCAATCGCGACGGCACGGAATATCAGTCCAAACAACAATAGTATCATCGCCATATAGAAACCCGAAAACGAGGTGGCATAGACTTCGGGAAAGGCCGCGAACAGTGCGCCGCCGCCGGTAACCAGCCAGACCTCGTTGCCGTCCCAAACCGGCCCGATGGCGTTGATCATGATGCGTCGATCGGTGTCGTTTTTGGTGAACAGGTGCAGGGCGCCGATGCCGAGGTCGAAACCGTCAAGGATAGCATAGCCCGTGAACAGCACCCCGATCAGCCCAAACCAGACCGTATTGAGATCAAGTGTGAAATTCATGCCGGGTGCCCCTCTTCCATTACGGCCTTCATCTCAGGCCCGTGTTGAATCTTTTCATTCAGCAGATATATAAACAGCGCGAACAGCAACAGATAAATAATCGAAAACAGAATCAATGATGCGACCACCTGTCCCGATCCCACACTGACCGAGAGAGCATCGGAGGTTCGCAGAAGGCCGTAGACGATCCACGGTTGACGTCCGACCTCGGCGGAAAACCAACCGAGTTGATTGCCGATTTGCGGCAAAAGCACTGACAGGATCACGATTTTCAGGTACCACCGTTTTTCAAACAGCCATTTACGCCACCACCCATAGGCGTTCATTAACGCCAGCAGAATCAGGATCATGCCGACTCCGACCATGATATGATAGCTTTGAAAAACCAGGTTAACCGGCGGGCGATCTTCCGGCGGGAACGCTTTCAGGCCGGTGACTGGCGCATTGGTGTCGAAATCGATCATGAAGCTGAGCATACCGGGGATTTGGATGCCGATGGTTTCCTCGTTTTCCTCGTCCACCCAGCCAAATAAATACAATCCCGCCGGGGCGCTGGCTTCATAATGCCCCTCGAACGCCGCCAGCTTGGCGGGCTGGGTGCGAGCGACGGTATCGGCACTGCTGTGCCCGGTTGCCAGTTGCATGATGGATGCGAACACCGCCACCGGAATGGCGATTTTGATCGAGCTTTTTGCGAAATCAAGATGCTTTTTCTTCAGCAGGTAGAAGGCGCTGACGCTCAACACGAAAAACGCTCCCGCCTGCCAGGCGCCCATGTAAACATGGCTGATACGGTCGAGGAATGACGGGTTGAACACCACCTGCCAGAAGTCGACAATCTCGGCGCGGGCGGCGGCTCCGGTGCCGACAATATGATGTCCGGCCGGAGTTTGTTGCCAGGAATTGGCAACCACGATCCAGATCGCCGAGAAATGCGCCCCGAACGCAACCAGGATGGTGGAGATAAAGTGTGTGCGTGGTTTGACCTTGTTCCACCCGAACAGCAGGATCGCCAGGAAGCCGGACTCGAGGAAGAAGGCGAACACGCCTTCGGCCGCCAGGGCACTTCCGAAGACGTCGCCGACGAAACGGGAGTAGGTCGCCCAGTTGGTGCCGAACTGAAATTCCATGACGATGCCGGTGGCGACGCCGAGAGCGAAGATCAATCCGAAGATTTTCACCCAGAAGCGGGTCATGTTATGGTACAATTGGTTTTTGGTTTTCATGTACATTCCTTCCATGATAACCAGAATCAAGCCAAGCCCGATGCTCAGGGGAGGGAATATATAATGAAAGCCGATGGTCAGACCGAATTGCACTCGTGAAAGTAATGCCAAATCCATATGGTAAATTCTCCCGGTAGGGATTAATGTTCTACTACATTCTTCGATTAATTTAATCCATTTTTACTTTATTAAAATGGTGAAGTCAAGCTGAAATGTAAAAAACGCGATTAGTCGTGATAGCTTTTCAGGGGAAGGGGTGCGGCGGCGTCGGTTACCGCTCCGATCTTAACGGCGAAACTGGTCTTTTGCGCGACATCGTCGTCGGTAATAAGGTGCACATCCAATAGGCCGTCGGTGCGATAGCCGGTGCGGATATAATTGGCCTCGGCCAGGCACTTACTCCAGGCATCGAGCCAGAGCAGTAACCGGCGCCGCTCTTCATCGGTGGCGCGCACGTGCACCAGCAGGTTGATATCGCTGGCGGGACCGGCGGTGGCGTTCTTGGAACTGCCAAACAGGTACATCGCCACCACTCCATACTGCCGTCCGTCAAGTTCCGACGCCAGCCGTTCCGCCATCCGTGTTCGCCACTGCCAGTAATTGGTGCGGCTTTTGCCGGTGGTCTGGCTGGTGACTCCGAGCGTGTGGGTGCCGGGTGACGGCGGGACCAGCATGCCGACAGCTTCATCCAGTTCAGCGTTCATCAACACTCGCAGGATCATGCCTTTGGTGGTTTGTGGGATATCGATCACGTGTACAACCTCGGATAAAAAGGCGAATTCGGGAACCAGGTTGGGTAGGGCGTTGGGTGAGTCGATCAGGAATCGTTCACTGAAGACTATGCCGGGATCGTCGGGGTACAACGGCAAGTAGCGAATGCCGCCTTCCACCAGGTCCTGGAAGAAATGGGTTCCGAACGACAGATCAGGCGCGTAGCCGGCCTTGCGACGGGCGATTTCAATCAGCACCGCGGTATTATTGATTTCAGAATAGGTGACACTGACACCAAGCTTGATATCGCCACGACTGCCCCAGCGCCCGGGCCCCATCAGGATAAACTGCCGTCGCGGGAGCAGGGTATTCAGTTTGCCGACCGCCCGCCCGACCGCGAGCAGATCGTTACGGGTTTTCAGCGCCGCGTATTGCAGGGGATCGACATACACGATATGTGTAACATCGGGCACCCGGCCGTTGGACACGTGGCGATTAGCGGAAAAGATAAAATGCCGGGGCGGGATATCTTTCGGGATTGGGTCGGGTGTTGCCGTATCGGAATAACTCTGAGGCCGACATTGCAACAGGTACAGGTCTTTGCCATCGGATGCGAACTCGACATCGACCGGCATGCCCATCGCGTCCTCGAGTGTTTGCAGGATGGCCTGCATGCGTTTCACGAAGTTGGTGCCGGAGATCAGTCCCTCGAAGTTGGCTATGAGTTGATCTTTTTCGAAATCGATTCCCATGCCGGTGGGGCGGGTGAAGGTGTCCTCGGTGCGAATCGACACGATGTTATTGATGCCGGGCACATGACAGCCGTACTCCCTTAGAAAGTGATCCAGGTCAATTGATTCAAAGCGGTGGGTGGTCAGGTCAATGACGTCGATGGTATTGGGCGAGTACCGCAGGGTATCCTCGATACCGACATTGACTCTCAACCCCGGCTGACCGGGAGCAATCAGCACCGGATAATCATCGCTGAGACGATCCACCGCCCGGGTGCCGAGACCGGGCACCATGCGAATCAATCCGTCCTCGCGGCGGATGCGCGGCGACCACCGGAATTCGTTACGACTGAAGGCCACTCCGGCATAGGACGGCAGGAAGTACGGTCCCACCCTGGTGCCGACCACCTCCTGGATGATAATGCCCATTTCCTCACCGAAATCAATCAGGCCCCGCTCGTCGCGGTACTCAATCGGGTCAGGGCCGAAGGTCGAGGCGTACACCTCGGTGATCGCGTCCATCAACTCATCCAGCCGTTTCTGTTTGCTTCCCTGGTTGGCCAGAAACAGCGAGATGTATTTCCCGGAGAAAGCGGTGCCGATGCGGTCTTCGAGCAGGCTCGAGGAGCGAACAATGATCGGTCGATTACCGAAGTCGTCCAGTGCCAGCGACAGGCCTTTCATGATGTCCGGTGAGAAATGGGCGCCCTTGAATGATTGCACGATATTCGGGTATTCCAGGCGCACCTGGTTGAGAGGTTTGTATTTCTGTTCGACGACCTCATCGAAATCGTTATAGTGCATGAATTGCAAGAGAATATCTGATGTCAAACACCAGGTCTTCGGTATTCGCACTTTGCCGAGCAGTTTTACTTCTGCGGCCTTGCGATCGAGAATCTGGGAGGCGAGGAAAATACCGGCGCTTTTGCCACCCAGTTTTCCGTGGCTCTCCGAGCTGAAGATGAGATTATTCAGCAGTCGGGAGAAATCCTTTATTTTTATATAGCGTTTACCGACCTTGATAAACTGCAGTTGGTCGGAAAGAAAGCGTCGAATCAGCGCCACCTGCACCCCGGTGGTTGCCGGAGAGGGTGACTCCGGTTCATCGACAGTCAGGCTGTCATATCGGCGGATGGCATCGGACACCTCTGTCAGCGACAGGTTGCGGTTGACCACCTGCGAAAGAAAGCTGAGTTTGTCTTCATGGACCCACTGGTGGATACGGGTGAGGATATCGCTTTCGCTGAAGTGCTCGGCGGCGATTTTAAACGCCACCGCGCCGGCCTCGGCGGAGAGGTTCAGCGAACGGTGCGGATGCGGCCGGTTCAGGTTGTCATCGAAAGCATGATCAATCTTGTCATGATCGTCGCACAGCGAACGCAATAGCCGTTCCGCCTCCGGGACGGAGTTCCAGCAGAGTTGATTAAGCATTTTGCGTGATATGCGATGGTACAATTCGGGATCGGTCTGGTGGAGCATTTCGAGTATTACCTGAGCGCCTTCCGAATCATTGACGGTCCGATCTTTTTCGAGCGGTCCCCATTCCCGGTAGAATCGGCGCATTTTCTGATGCATGATATAATGCCCCAGCCGCCGCGCCACGGTTTGCGTCAGGCGAATCTCCTCATCCAAAAACGGCCCCTTGTCAAGTTGCGGGGTGGCCCGGGTGTATGAGACGGTGATGGTGCCGACCACGATATTCTGGATGACGATATCAGCACTGCACTCCGAGATTGTTTCAGTATATCCCGGCGTAGTGTACCGCTTATCCTCAAGGGTAATTTTGACCTGGCACAGGTCGGGGTACTGCCATCCGGAGGGAAGGGTGCTTATGATGTCAGGGATGATCTCATGGAATTCACGGGAGCGGTCACTGATAATTTCCTCGATTTTATAGAGGCAGTTTAATTCTTTGGTCCGCTCCTGCAGGGCGGCCAGCAGTTTGTCGATTGATGTTTTCGGGTGGTTCATGGATGTCCTTTTCCCACCTTGTGAACCGTCAGCACGGTGAATCGTCCGATCCGCGCCGAAACGCGCCGCCTCGGGGACAAGGCGGCGCGCCATTATCGCGAGTCCCTACCGGGTATTACTCATTTCGGGGATTACCCGTTCAGGATATCCTCAACTTCCTTATTGTCGGTGTCCATGATATACTGGATGCCGGAAATATCAGCCGCCTCGTGGGTGAGCGCCGCAATGTCGGTGCGAGAAATACTCTCCAGGTTGAACTTGCGCGAACCGCACATCAACTGGCGCAGACCCTGGGCAAGGCGTTCGTAATAAGTATAGAGACCGATGGCTCCGGTCGGGAGCGTCTCGAATTCGTGGTCGCCGATTTCCTTACGCAAGGTGCCGGACGTGACGAAGATTTCATCGCGGCTCGACCCGAAGCGTTCGACATAAACCGGCAGTTGACCGTTGTCGATAGCCATGCCGATGGTCTTGCCGACCATGGCCGCGGCAATCGGACTGCGCGCCATGCCGATCAGCTTGACAAACGGTGCGCCGATGGCAAGACCTTTGAAGATTTGATCTTCGAAGGTGAACCCTCCGGCCAACGCCAGTGCCGGGACATGTTCGCCCTTGTCATGCAGGGTCTTGGCGTATTTGTACAGCAGGGAATGCAGTTCCACGGGCGGGACGCCCCACTCGTTCATCATCCGCCAGGGGCTCATGCCGGTGCCGCCGCCGGCCCCGTCGACCGTGAGCAGGTCAAGTTTGTATTTCGAGGCAAACTTGATGGCACGCGCCAGATCCGCCGGAGCGTAAGCGCCGGTTTTCAGGAAAATGTATTTGGCGCCGGCCTTGCGCAGTTCCTCGACCCGCTGGGCGAAGCCGTCCTCAGTGACCATGCCGAGCCGCGAATGCCGTTCGAATTCCTTGAAAACGCCGCGCTCGAATGCCTTGATGACATCGGGATCGGTCGGGTTCGGGATTACGACATAGCCGCGCTCATACAGCGACTGGGCTTTTTTGAGATCCTTGATCTTGACCTCGCCGCCGATATTTTTGGCGCCCTGGCCCCATTTCATTTCAACCACCTGAACGCCCAGTTCATTGATGGCGTATTCCTGGGTTCCCAGGCGGGTATCCTCAACGTTGGCCTGCACGATAATCGCTCCGTAGCCGTCGCGCATGTTATCCATGTACAACTTAATTCGGCGTTTCAGGTCGACCGTGTCGACTGCCTTGCCATCCTTGAAGGTTGCTTCCATGTCCATGCCAACCACGTTTTCACCGATGGTCAGGCCGGTACCGGCCAGTGCCGATCCGATGGCCAGCCCTTCCCAGTTGTTTTTGGCGATGTTGGTGGATCCGATCCCGGGAATAATCCACGGGTAGCGGAATTTTACGCCCTTGTCGTGCCCGAAGTGGACTTCGAGGTTGACATTGGGGAAGATGGCCTTGTCGCTGTCGGCCTCGATACCGTGGGCCCCGACCGCGGTCCCCATGATGTTGAAATGGGAATAGTCCACGGGATAGGTTTTTTCCGATGCCGTGGTAATCACGCCGAAAGGTTGGGGATAGATAACTTCATGACCCCGGTAGGCGGATTTTCCGATTTCGCACATGCCGATACAGCCGTCGACACAGGTCACACACATGCCCGAGTTGGGCGTCACCGAACCCTCGGTGCGGTTCTTGGTCAGCGTTGCGGCTGATGAATTTACTCTCGAAAGGGTAATCGACATCTTTCTATTCCTCCAGATAACGTCAATCTTTCTTGATCTCACATGCCACACAGGGGTCCATGTAACACATCATGTCATCAAAACTGTCTTTTGTCAGGCACGGGGGCGCCAGGTTGGCGCATCCGCCGCAAATCGCCTTGTCCGGTTCTGTATAGGTACAGCGCAGGGTGCAGGCCGGGCAGACGTAAATGCATCCGCCGCACAGGCGGCAGACGTCGGACGGCACGTCGAACGGCGTTCCGACACTGCGACTCTCGCCACGGCCTCGGAAGCCGATTGCCTTGGCGACCATCTGCTCCTCACACATGCGTACGCACAGTCCGCAGAGGATGCAGTCCTCGAATTCCTGGCGGAACCGTTGCTGGCGAATTTCGAACTTGGCCGCCAAATCCTGGATCACCTTCGACTGCGGGCAGGATGCCAGCAAAAGTTCCAGGATTATGCGGCGCGCCCGCATCACCCGTTCCGACGCGGTGCGGACATGCAGTCCCTCTTCGGCGGGGTAGGTGCACGATGACACCAGTCGGGCACGTTCTCCCTCACCGATCTCCACCACGCACAGGCGGCAGGCGCCGTAGGGCGTCAACCCCTCCATGTGGCACAGCGTGGGAATGGGAAAACCCAGGAATTGAGCCGCTTCCAGAAGCGTCGAGCCCTCCTCCACCGAGACTTTCAAGCCGTTTATGTATAGTGTTATCATGTATTATTTACCTCCAGCGGCTATGGCTGTGGTCGCTTCTTCATCTTCTTCTGATTTGGGTTGGGTGTATTCCAGATCGCATCGCAGGCAACGGCATGCCTCGTGCGTCGCCTCGTCAATCGAGAAGGTGACTTCCACCTCGGCGAAATTGCGCTTGCGCCATTCCGCCGGAGCGCGCGGCGTTTCGATTCTGCCCAGCGAACGCTCTTCAGACTCATCGGCTGCTTTGGGTTCGACATACACCTTCGGCAAACGTATTTCGGCGGGTTGATCGAGCGGCACTTTGCGGATATAGCGATCAATCATCACCGCGGCTTTTTTGCCGGCGGCGATGGCATCGACCACCGTGTTGGGGCCGCTGACCACATCGCCCGCGGCGAAAACACCGGGACGGTTGGTCTGGAGCGTATCCCGGTCGACCTGCACCGTGTTCCACTTGGTGGTTTCAACGCCACTCATGCGGGCTGGCGAGATGGCGTCAATTCCGGAATCCTCACCGATTGCAACCACCAGGGTATCGAGTTCGACGGTGTATTCGGATCCGCCAATCGGTACCGGCCGCCTCCGGCCGCTGGCGTCGACATCACCGAGTTCGTTGCGAATGCATTCCAGGCCGATCAAACGACCGCCCTCGGCAATCACCCGCGTGGGGGAGACCAGCGTCTCGATCATGATACCTTCCTGGCCGGTGGCCTCGATTTCCTCGGCGAAGGCCGGCATCTCATCGCGGGTGCGGCGATAGAAGATGGTGACGCTGTCGACGTCGTTCTGGCGCAGAGCCATGCGGGCGGCGTCAATCGCGGAATTTCCGCCGCCGATTACTCCGACCCGTCCTTTGGCAATCTGTTTTCTGCGCATATTGAACGATTTCAGGAACTCGATGGACGGGTACACCCCTTCGACATCCTCGTTTTCGAGGTGCAACGGTTTACTCTTGTGCGCTCCGAGCGCCAGTAACACCGCCTGATATCCCTCTTCCATCAACCCATCGACAGTAATGTCGCGACCGAGTGCCGTATTGCACCGCAGGGTGATATTATCGTCGAGCAGGGCGTCGATTTCCTTTTTGATTACCTCGTGTGGCAGGCGGTATTCCGGGATGGCGCAGTACAACATACCGCCCGGCTCATCTTCGGCCTCGAAGATGGTGACTTTATATCCCTTGAGTGAAAGATAGTGCGCCGTTGTTAATCCGGCCGGGCCGGCGCCGATCACGGCAACGCGCGGCGGTTCGCCGTCGGTCCAGACTTCCCGCATCGGCTGGTACACCGAGGGATCGGTGCGGTCGGTAACAAAGCGCTTGAGGGCGCGGATCGCCACTGCCTCGCCTCCGGTCGTCCCGGCGCGACACCGGGATTCACAGGGATGATGGCAGACGCGTCCGCACACCGACGGGAATGGGTTGGCTTCGCGGATCACCCGATAAGCATCGTCGTACTCGCCCCGGGAAATATGCGCCACATAGCGCCAGGCTTCGGTGTCAAGCGGGCAGGCCGACTGGCACGGGGCACCGACCAGGTTCTTGCAAACAAAGGCATCGCAACGCTTGTCCTTGATATGCCGGACATATTCGTCACGGAAATAGCGCAGGGTGCTCAGCACCGGATTGGGGGCCGACTGCCCCAGACCGCACATGGACGTGTCCTTGACCACCAGCGCCAGTTCTTCGAGCAGGTCCAAATCTTCCATCGTCGCCCTGCCCTCGGTGATATCCTCGAGGATTTCATACATGCGCTGGGTGCCCTTGCGGCAGGTATAACACTTGCCGCAGGATTCATCCTTCATGAAGCCCATAAAGTACTTGGCGATATCAACGATACAGGTGTTCTCATCCATGACGATCATACCGCCGGAGCCCATGATGGAGCCCGCTTTGGCCAGGCTTTCATAGTCGATCGACAGATCGAACATGCGAGCCGGAATACAACCGCCCGACGGACCGCCGGTTTGCACCGCCTTGATCCTGGCATCACCCGAGGGGCCACCTCCGATGTCATAGATGACCTTGCTGAGTTTGGTGCCGAGCGGAATCTCCACCAGGCCGGTATTCTTGATCTTTCCCACCAGCGAAAATATCTTGGTTCCGGTGTTGCCGGGAACGCCGATCTTGGCATATTCTTCCGCACCCCGGGTGATAATAAGCGGGATATTGGCCAGCGTTTCGACGTTGTTGATGCAGGTCGGGCGTCCCCACAGTCCCTTCTGGATCGGGTAAGGGGGGCGCTGGCGCGGTTCTCCCCGGTAACCTTCAATGGACCTGATCAGCGCGGTTTCCTCACCGCACACGAAAGCGCCCGCGCCGCGGAATATGTCAATGTCGAAGCTGATCCCGGTGCCGAGAATATTCTCACCCAGCAGTCCCAATTCGCGGGCCTGACGCAGGGCGATGATGGCATGCTTGATCGCCAGCGGATATTCGCTTCGGGCGTAGATATATCCCTTGGTTGCCCCGATGGCAATACCGGCGATGAGCAGACCCTCAAGAATGGAATGCGGATTGCCCTCCAGTAAGCTCCGATCCATGTAAGCGCCCGGATCGCCCTCGTCGGCGTTGCAAATCATGTATTTCTGTCCGTCTGGGCTTTTGGCGATCCTGGCGAATTCCCACTTTTTGCCGGTCGGGAATCCCGCCCCGCCACGTCCGCGAATTCCGGACTTTTGCACTTCCTTGATAATCCATTCGGTGTCGGATTGAGACAGCACCTTTTCCACACCGGCATACCCGCCCTGCTCAACATAGTTTATGATGCGAATCGGATCGAGCTTTTCATTATTGCTGATAATGTTGCGGGTTTGTTTCTTGAAAAAGGGAATCTCCTCCTGGTTGCGGTAGACCTTTTTGTCGCGCGGGTCTTTGTATACCAAACCGTCGAGCACATAACCGTTCACGGCGGAGTCGACGACTTTGGGGACATCCTCCATTTTCAATTTCGGATACAGATGATGACCGGGCTGGACAAGGATGAAAGGATTCATTTCACAGAACCCATGACATCCGGTAATCTTGATGGTCACCCGCTCCTGGAGACTTCGCTCCAGGATATAACGCTTGACGACTCGGATAACGTCGTTGGCGCCGCTGGCCTGGCCGCCGGCCCCGGCACATATGACCAGGGTCGGTTTGTCATATTCAATATCCTTTTCGCTCAGGATCCGTTGTCGAAAATCGGAGAACTCCTGAACCGAGGTAAGTTTTTTCATAGTCTGTTTACTCCTTACGGCAGACCACTGCCGTCGTTACTCCAGCGTGGTGCCGCCCAAATCCAGCAAATGTCCTTTACAACCCCGCCGTGTGCAAATTTGCAGGACGCCGCCGCCCCGAATAATCATCGGCACCATCGGCGCACCGCATTCTCCGCACTTGGCTCCGCCGATTAGCTCGGCATGGCAGTGCGGGCAGAACATGTTGACAATCGTGTCAGGGGGAATGGTGAATTCGGAATCGACATTATAGCTACCATAGACGCTGGACAACGTCAAACGCCCGTGTTTGTTGCCGAATGAAACCGTTACCCGGATGGCCGAATGGCCGTCAATCAAGTGGCGGGCATCCATCAAGCTGTGATTACACCGGGCGCAACTGACCTCGACAGGAAAGACCCGCTCATCGGTTTCAACCTGGACAGTGTCAAGACCGGCCTTGACCCCATCCAGAATTTCCGAGACTTTCGCCACCTGAACTTTGGGGAAATAATGTCCGTCAACGACCATGACCGGGCCGAGAGCGCAGGCACCGAGACAATTCACCGTCTCAAGTGTGAATTCGTTGTCTTCCGTGGTTTCTCCGGCTTTGATTCCCAGGATTTTTTGCACTTCCTGGGCTATTGCCGGTCCGCCGCGGACATGACAGGCGGTCCCCAGACAAACCGAAACCAGATGCTTGCCGCGTGGTTGCAGGCTGAACGCCTTGTAAAACGTGGCGGCACCGTAAATGTCGACCAGCGATCGACCGGTTGTGTCCGCCACGGCACGCAATTCCTCCTCGGGAAGATAGCCGTATTTGGCTTGAATCTCCTCAAGAATGGCAATCAAGGGTTCCTGGTCGGGACCTTGTTTCCTATTTGCCGTCGTGATTTGCTCAGAAGTCATGACTGCCTTTCGTTTCTTCTCGTTTTATGCATACTCCTCGCAATGCCAGACACCGCCTCTTGGTTTGGGGAGGCGGCAGGTGTCGCGATGGGCGCAATTTATACAAAGACCTTTTATTTTTTCCGGTTCATGAGGGTTGCTGTCTTTCTCTGGCGTGGTTTTGTCAGCCGTGGCAGAATTGGCAGGATCGGAATCGGCGGGATCAATCGGGGAAGAGTCAAACATTTCGCAATACAGGGCGTCACGACCGCGTTTCGCCCGATAAACGCAGGTGGGGGCATGTATGCAGGTTGCGCACAATCCAATGTACTCGTCCCCAGCGAAAGCCGGCATATAGTTGTCCTTTCGGTGCCGGTTGTCGATAAAGTCACATAGAACCGGAGAATAAAAAGGGACACATCCTGTCCACGAAAATTAAAGGAGTCACCCTGTGGTAGTTGATATGTCCCTATATTTCAAGTTCTATCTGACAGTCATTTTTTATTACTGTTCAGTCCTCCGAGTTTGACAAATAAAACAAAGCAAAAGGTATACCGTAACTTATGAAAGAATGAAAATAAATGAAGACACCGGATTTGAGAGAATTAAATAACCTTATCTTGTTATATAACAATACGATAGATTTTGATGTGGGGTGGCGCGAAAGAATGAGATATGATAATAGAAAATCCCCAGGTTTCCAATATGTGGGGAGTAATGAACCACCGGGGAGAAAATCCCCGATTAGTGGCCCTGGCTATTCAAGCCCTTGTGTTTTTGATTTTCTCCCGAAGAGTCTTGCGATCAATGCCGAGGATTTGGGCCGCCCTTGTTTTATTTCCATCAACACTTGCCAGGACGTTGCGGATATGTTCCTGCTCAACATCATTGAGGGTGCGATTATTACCGGGCGCGCGCATTCCTGAGGAACGCATCAAAGCCGGTAGATCGGGGGCCTCAATGATGTCACCGTCGGTCATAACCACCAGTCGCTGGATGATGTTTTCCAGTTCGCGGACATTGCCCGGCCAGTAATAGTTTTTTAATATTCTCATGGCGTCATCGGAAAAACGAAGCAGGGGTTTGTCCAGTTGATCCGCAAACTTCTGTAAAAAATTATGCGTTAGCAGAAAGATGTCATTGCCGCGTTTGCGGAGTGGCGGGATGGCGATGGTAATAACGCTCAACCGGAAAAAGAGATCTTCGCGGAACAGTTCCTTGTTAACCAATCCCAGCAGGTCCTTGTTGGTGGCGGCAACAATACGCACATCCACCTTGCGGGTGCGCGAGGATCCGACCATGCACACTTCCTTGTCCTGCAGGACGCGCAGAAGTTTCACCTGCATGGCCAGGCTGGTTTCGCTGACCTCATCGAGGAAAATCGTGCCACCGTCGGCGGTCTGAAAGAAACCGGCGCGAGAGTCCACGGCGCCCGTGAAAGCGCCCTTGACGTGCCCGAACAGCTCACTTTCCAGCAGTCCTTCCGGAATCCCGCCGCAGTTGACCGGGACAAATGGCGCCGATTTGCGATTGCTGTTATAGTGAACAGCACGTGCCACCAGTTCCTTGCCGGTTCCGCTTTCGCCCGTGATGAGCGTCGTGGCCGGTGTCGCGGCGGCTTTGTCGATGGCGCTGAAAACGCGTTGCATCGCTGTGGATTCCCCCAGGATGCCGTAGGCCGATGGCCGCGCTTTTTCCGACCCGGTATCAATGGCTCGCCGGGCATCGAGCTTCTCCAGGGCATGTTTGACCGCGCTGATCAATTCCTTTTCGGTAAATGGCTTGGCCAGGTAATCCTCGGCACCGGATTTGACCGCCTCCACCGCGCCATTGATCGAAGCATAGCCGGTAATCATCATAACCCCGGTGTCCTTGAAATTTTCGCGGACATGCCGCACCAGGTCCAACCCGGTGACCTTCGGCATCTTGTAATCGGTTATGACCAGATCGAAAATGTCGGAGTCCATAATCCGGCAGGCTTCCTCCACTCCCGGGGCAGTGATAACCAGGTACCCTTCCATGGCCAGGTTACGCTGTAAAACTTCCAGAGTATCCGGGGCATCATCGACCACTAAAATACGCCGCCGGGACAATTTCTCAGTCATTGCCGTTCTCCTCATCGACTTTTGCCGAATCCAGTGGCAAGTGTATGATTACCCTGGTGCCGATGTCGATCTTGCTGTCCACGTCGATCGAACCTCCGTGCGAATTGACGATTCCCTGGACCACCGACAGACCCAGGCCGGTGCCCTGGTCAAGATCCTTGGTGGTAAAGAAGGGACTGAAGATTTTTTTCATGACGTCTTTGCTCATCCCGGTGCCGGTATCTTCCACGATAAGCAGGACTTCGGTTTCATCAAATTCGGTCTGCATCGTCAGTATGCCGCCCTCGGACATGGCATGAATGGAGTTCACGACCAGGTTGGTGAGGACCTGTAACAACTGCGAATGGTCGGCAATGATGTCCGGCATATTTTCGGCAAGGTTGCGCACAAGTTTGATCCCGCTTTTGTTGCACCGCGATTCCAGAAAAAACAGCCCGTCCTCAACCAGGTCATTGAGATTCATCGGGGTTTTGGCGGCGGTGGTATCACGGGCGAAGATCAACAACTTTTTAATAACCTCGCGAGCATGCAGGGCGGCGTTGATGATCTTGTTGATATCCTGCCGGGACTGCTCCGGCATATTGGTTTCCTTCACCGCCAACTGCGCAAAACCAAGGATATTTACCAACGGTTCATTCAATTCATGGGTCACGCTGGCCGCCAGTTGTCCGATGGTGGCGAGACGGTCGGCATGGCGGAGTTGATCCAGCAACAGCTGTTTTTCCTGTTCGGTCTGGGTTTGTTCGATGATGACGGCGATTTCGCGGCTGATCGTATCGATCAGGTTGCGTTCCTCGATAAGAAACGGACCATCATCGAGTTGCGGTCGAACTTCATTGTATCCGATTTCCACGAATCCCCGTTTTTTCCCGGAAATGAAAAGATCACTACGTAGGTTCTGAACACCCTTTTGATATCGCGTCGTGCGATAATGCCGGCGGTCGACCACAATCTGTGCCGATGCGATATCAGGGAACAACCAGGCCGGGGGAAGCAATTCGACGGTCTTTTGCAGGAGTTCATCAAGTGATATGTTCGGGTGCGCCACCAGTTTGGCAATACCGTACAGGCAGGTCAATTCCTTGACCCGTTCACGCAGGGCTACCTGCAGGCGTCGATGTGCAAAGGCAATGCCCAGGGTGTGCGCCAGATGTTCATAGGATATAATGTGTGATTCGGACAGAAAATCCGGTTGCTCGCTTTCCAAAGTCATAAGGCCGATGCGATCCTTGCCCGCCATGATAGGAATCAGTGCCAGGCTACGAACGTCACCGTTGATGCTGATACCCAGGGAATCACCGTTGTCCGATGAGACCAGCTCGGGCAGGTCAAGCCGAGTGATATCCCCTGACCAGAAACTGCCGAATTCGGTAAAGTATGGTTGCGAAAAATCAATCTCCCTTTTGATAATTGCGCGACAGAACTGCTCCAGGTCTTCGTTGCCAGAGTCGCACCAGATCGGATTCCCGGGATGCCCGGTCGGTATGAGGCCGATATTATGACGGAAGGGAATAGTTGTGTTGCTTGATGCCTTGCAACAGAATCGTTGACCGTGTTCCAGCAGAATAAGGCGAACCACGTCACAGGATGAGAACGACAGTAACATCAGAGCCGTTTTCTGAAGAAATGGAGTGCGGGGAACGCCGGTGTGGGCGTATTCAAGAATCTGGTTTTCCAGCAGGCGAAAATCACCGGGTTTGATGTCGGATGGCAGGTGGTGGCTGGCGTGTTGTTTGTGGCCGCTCATGTTTCCTCTTCAAAGCTGGAGGTCAATGTCACGCCGTGGACGGATTGTGCACTTCCCTCCAAAGGCGAATATCCCCATTGTGTCAATAGTTCGTGCTTTCGGTGTAAGGTGTTACCCGGCGGCCGAATTGTCAAGCGAAAAGCCAGCCGGACCCTGCCCGGCGATGCCTCGGATAAAAAGATAAAAAACTACATAATAATAAAAAAAGGGCTTGGATTTTATCGGGAATGATGTAGTTTACCATGTGGCCCGGCCGGAATTATCCGGGCCGGAAAAACAGGTTATTGCGGGCACAAACATGAATTGTATTGTCACCGGTGAAACCGGTGTCGGCAAAACCACTACCTGCCGGTCATTTATCAAAATGGCCTCCGCCAGAGGAATACATTGCGGTGGAGTCCTCTCCCTTAAAACGAAAACGGGTGCCATTACGGCCCAAAATATCAAAACCGGTTCCGAAACCATACTGGCCGGACTGGATGATAACGGCGAGGGGATTCAGGTCGGCAGGTATTTTTTCTATGAAGACGGTCTTGAATTCGGGCGTCAGGCCATTATGGATGCGATCGATTGCGACGTGCTGATTGTGGATGAACTGGGAGCGCTCGAACTGGGGGGGAACGGCTTTGCGTCCGCCATCGCAGTAATCAATCATCATAGAAAATTAAATGCCGTGGTTGTTATCCGCCGTCGCTACTTGGCTCGTTTTTTACTGCTGTTTGTGTCGCCACCGGCGGTGTACGATGTCACGGCTTACAATCGTGAGACTGTCCCCGGGATTATTCTGGCGGGACAGAAAAAATTTTTATCAGGCTTGTGAATGTTTTCACAATATGTCCCGGTATGTGTATGCAGGAGGTGATTACATCACAGAATAACAACGCAATATAAGGCGAGCTCCGATTCCCTTCGCCTAAGGTTTCGACTAAGGGGGAGGGAACGATAGGGTGCGGACGGAAACGACCGGGCCTCCCGTGTTTGGAAAGGAGTTGCATCAGTACTATCTCCCAGCCGGTCGCAGGTGCGATTGCGAACGGTTTCCGGGTGCCCTGTTCCGGGTCTCGTTCAGTTTTGTCGTTTATTACCATAACCAATCACATCTTTAGTAAAATGAGGAGTCATTATGTTTCGCTTTATCGCTATCATGAGCCTGTCGGCGATGGTCCTGTTAATGCTTCTGCCGATCGGATGCAGTAAAGACGAGGATAGCACGCTGGGGCCTGACCACACTTCGCCCGCCGAGCAGTATCTCTGGGTGTATGGACCGGCTGATTCGGCGCGAGTGCTGTTTTCCGGGCTTCCCACGATTGATGCCGGTGGTCTTGAGGCTATATCATTAAGTGCTTTTGTCGATACCGTGCTGATTCCGCCCTTTTATGACAAGGACGGAACTTCATATGATGCCCGAATCCTGTATGCTTATCGTATTGCGGCCGATGACGGCTTCTGTGCGCATGACAAGGGGTATTGCGATAACATCTGGGAGCAGATGCTGTTGGGATACGTGCAAACCGAGACGCGCCGCACGATCTTTCCCGATGACCTGATTGATTTACCCGGGGCATACAATATCAAGGAAACCCGGCATATTCATGCCTGCCGCAAGGTCGATGTCAACACCCCGGATACGATGGTTTTCTTCGAGCTGGCCGACCTGAACGTTGTCTCGGTTACCAATTTCGACGGCGAGGCCGAGAACGCCGTGGCCCTGAAGGATTTTATCACGCCGTTGATACCGTCTCCCGGCGATCATGAGTACAACATGCGGTCGCTTGATGATTTTGGGCCCGCGACCAATCTGACCTGGGAGCAATTGCAGACCGGCTTCTGGTTGTTGTCCACCGGGAAAACTATCTTTACCGATCCCGATCTTACGACCGGCGCGTACAAACTGAAAGCGCTACGGGAGATTATCGTTTGCGATTAATTTCAATCATGGCGATGGTCGCCGGACTGTTGCTGTGCGGGGCATTCGACGGAAACGCCGCCGCCGACATTCTGCCGCCGGAAGACGATTCCGTTGCATACATTCTCGAAACAATCGTGGTGCATGGTCGGCGTGCCGACCATGCCACTATGATCAGTCGGTATACCGCGTCGGAACTGACCCGGCGCAATGCGATCACGGTCGCCGATGTACTCCGTGCCGATGCCGCACTGACCGTCACCACCGGCGGCAAGGCCGAAACGCAAACCCGGATTCGGGGATTCCCGGCCCGGGACGTGCTGGTCCTGGTGGACGGGCGACCGATCAATCCGGGATATTATGGGAAAGTTGATCTGTCGATGTTGCCGCTGGAGAATATCGCCCAGATCAAGGTCATCAAGGGACCGGCCTCGGTTGCCTACGGGCCCAACGCCATGGGTGGAGTGGTGAATATTGTGACCGCCAATGGGAGCGGCCCGGATCGCACCGTCATCTCCGGCGACGTGGGCGATTATGGATTCCGTCGGTTGGGTCTCAACTGGAGCCGCGGTCTGGAGCACTTTGATTTTCAGTTGAACGGATATGAACATCATGCCGACGGCTTCGCGCTCAGCGCCGATTTTGCCCCCACCGCGGTCGAGGACGGCGGGCGCCGCGAGGGAAGTTATTATCACAGGCGGGGCGCAACCGGCAAGGCAACTTGTCTCGTGTCGGATAAAACGCGCTATGCCCTGTCACTGGGATACCATTGGGCCGAGCGCGATATTCCACCTGTCACCTCTCTTTTTGAGACGGCTTATTTTCAGCACTTTCCCGACTGGCATCGTGGACAGGCGGCCCTGAGCGGAGCCTGGGAATTGAGCGCTGACTGCGCCGTCAAGGCAGTACTCTTTGCAGATACCTATTATGATCGGCTGGTTCGATACAACAGCTCCGGGATGAGCGAGGATAATATTGAATTCGATTCCAGGCTGGAAAACTGGTCATTGGGTGGCTCGGTTGATGGAAAACTGCAGGTTGGCCGGGTGCATCACCTGCATGCCGGGGGACATCTCAAGCGGGATTTGATGAATAAAAAGCCCGATCTGGGTGAATCCTGGTTTAGCCGGTGCAATTACACTTTCGGAGCGTTTGTTCAGGATACCTACGATGGGGGAAACCGTATTCGCGTTACGGCCGGTGCGGCGGTGAACGCCATGAATCGTGAGCAGAGCGGTGAGCGAACCGCTCATGTCTCACCGACCGTGACGGTCAACGTGACCGCCCCGTTTCATCTTGATATTCATGCCGGTTATTCCAGGGCGATTCGTTTTCCGACCCTGCATCAACTCTACAGCACCAGCTCCGGTAATCCCGATCTCGAGCCGGAACAGGCCGCCAAGGTCGAGATTGGGGTATCGCGCCGGTTTGTTTTTGGGGCGGGCAAGCGGGCGGTAGCGTTGGAGGGGGCTTGGTTTTACCATGATATGAAAAACCTGATCTACCGCGAATCGCGATCGTATCGTTACCATAATATTTGCGAGGCTCGTTCGCAGGGGGTGGAAGCGCACATGGTTGTCCACCTCTCGGATCTGCTGTGCGGTGAGGTTAATTATACCTATATCCAGCAAGTGGATACGTCTGACATCCTGATGGAGGAAGTTCCGGCCAATCGGTTCGGCGTCCGGGGTACCCTGGATACCCGGTTCGGGGCCGGTATTTCCTATGAATTAAATCATGTGGGCGAACGCCAAACCTACCTGGCCTCGGTGATACTTCCGAATTACCTGGTGCACAATATCAACATGCGGCAGGAATTGGGGCACGGGCTTACAATTCGGATCAGAATCGACAATGTAACCGATGTCGACTATGCGGAGGAATTGGGTTATCCCTCTCCGGGGCGTCAGGTAACGGGAGGGATCACCCTGACCATCTGACAATCCCGGCACTTTGAGACAGGTATTATCGACTTTGAGATTTCGGCTTGGTTCCGACCAGGTATATGAAATGTCTGTCTCTGGAAACAGATTCACCTTTGACTGAGCCGTAACCCTCAATATTAACAAAGCCGACCCTTTGAAACATGGCAATCAGTTCGTGATGAGAATACAGGCGCAACATTACCTGGTGTGTTTTTTCCTGTCCTTTGTGGATAAAATGCCAGTCGGTGGTTAAAATCGATGTGGCATAGTCAAAGCGATTGGCGTGCATTACCTTGACATCGCCGGCGGTGAACCAATCACTATCCCTGAAATCGCTTATGATATAATCACGATTGATCAAATGAAGGAGAAATCTTCCGCCCGGTTTGAGCGCTTCGTACATCTTTTTTAAAACCAGCATATTGTCGGATTCTTTTTGGAAAAAACCGAATGAAGTCCACATGTTGGCGCCGGCATGAAATTCGTTTATAAAATTGATTCGTCGCATATCGGCTTGAATGCCCTTGATCGCCACCTTGCGGCGGGCGGCGTATTGTGCCATTTCATCTAGATAGGACGGCATGATATCCACGCCGGTCACCCTGATGCCTTTTTTGGCCAGCGGCAGAGCGATTCGCCCGATGCCGCAGGGACAGTCCAGAAATGACCGACCGCGCCTTAGTTTCAACCGGTCGATTATAAAACGCACCTGGGCATTGGTGCTTTTGGGCGGGATAATGTTAAACACGGGACGAAATGTCACGAAAAAATCATTCCACCAGCCGGAATCCTTTGACATGGATAACGTTCCTTCATGAAATATGTCATTTCTGATTGAAAATATATATCATGTGAAAAACCGGCGTCAATCAAAAAATCGTATGCGGGAGAGTTCATCCCATGTGGGCGGGCGATCAATGCCTGTCATTGCATCGAAAGAAATATCGGTTCCGAGAAAAAAAGTGAAAATAAGTGTTGCGTACTAAACGAAAAAACGTATAATGAATGAAACGTTTTCATATTTGAGGTCAATACGATGGATAAACAACAGCCTATCTTGCAGGCGGCGCAGAAATTGTTCCTGCAATTTGGGCTGAAGAAAGTTACCACCGACGATATTGCGCAGATGGCTCATGTCTCAAAGGCCACGATTTACAAGTATTACCGGAACAAAGCTGAGATTTTTAATCGGGTGGTCGAAATGGAATCCGAGCAGTTATTGCACTTGATTCGCGTCGCAATTGCAAATGAAACCGGCGTGGTTGGTAAATTCCGCGCCCATCTGCTCACCAAGATGAGCAAACTGCATGAATTGGTCGTAGTATATAGGGTAACGCAAGAGAATTGGGGTGAATACCAACCCTATGTTGAGGAGGCTCGCAAACGCCTGATTGAGAATGAAAAGGAAATTGTTAAAGAGATTCTTCGGCAGGGAAGAAAGAGCGGAGAATTATCGGTGAAAAATATAAACCTGACCGCGCATATCATGGTGATGTCGTTGGGGGCCATTGAATTTCCCTGGGCCATAAATGGATACAAGGTGTCATTGCCCAAATATGTTGATACGATGGTAAATATGATGGTCGAAGGACTGAGAAAGAGGTAGTGCCATGCCGGATAACCTTACGAAACAGAATAAATTTGTGTCATCCGACAACAGGATGCACACCTTTTACATTCCGGTGATGGGAACCGGTTTTACCATCGACACCCCGCTTCACGTGGCCCGGTTTGGTATTGATTCGGTGGTATCCATTGGGGATGACGGGCTTATCGAGAATATGCGCAAACTGCACTGTGAAAAAAACGGTTTGCCGTATGAGGAGATTACAAAAAAAGAGGATGATCACCGCGCGAAACGCATTACGGCATATTTGAATTTGTTGGATCTGCTGGTGGCCGAACAGATGCGTGTCCTTCGATCCGAAGCTTTTGAGCCGGATAAAGACATCACCCGTTATTTTGAACTGCTTCCGGATTCCGTGCTCAAGCAGGCATATGAACGGATGTTGGCGACGACGAATCCCGATGAGAAAGCCCGGCAACAGGATGAATTGCGCCCGTGTATTCGGCCCGGAAGTATCGATGTCAATATCATGACGGCACTTGATCGTGATGCCTACCACAATGGATGTAAAATGCCGCCGGAATATGCGTTGGCCATGTCAGGCTTGCGGGGATATGCCAACAGTAGCCTGCGGTCATCCATTGTCCTGTCGGCCGGTATCAATCGGCGGCTGTATGGCTACATCGCGCACTTCAACGACTTCTTTCCCGATGCGCATGGGAATATTAAAAAGAAGGTCGTCCTGAAAGTGAGTGATTTTCGATCGGCAATGATTCAGGGGACATATCTCGCCAAACGCGGAATCTGGGTTTCCGAGTATCGTATTGAATCCGGATTGAATTGCGGGGGACATGCCTTTCCAACCAAGGGCTTTTTGATGGGGCCGATTCTCGAGGAGTTTTGCCTGAAACGAGTCGAGCTGGTTGAAAAAATGCAGAAGGCGTGCCGCAAGGCCATGGTGACGGCGGGACGGACTGATGCAATATGTCCCGGGGATATCCAGATCACCGTGCAGGGGGGAGTCGGGACACCGGCGGAGCATGAATTCCTGCTGACACATTATCACGTTGCCGGGGTTGGTTGGGGAACACCGTTTTTATTAGTCCCGGAAGTGACCAATGTCGATCTGGCGCATCTGCAGAAACTCTCAGAGGCTGGTGAACGGGATGTTGTGCTCAGCGGCAGTTCCCCGCTGGGGATTCCCTTCTGGACCCTGCGCACCTCGGCCAGTGAGAATGTCCGGCGGCAACGGATTCACTCCGGCCGACCGGGAAGTCCGTGTGCCAGGGGGTATCTGGGCTTTGATACGGAGTTTTCCGATATCCCGATCTGCCGGGCATCGCGTCAGTATCAGATGCAGAAAATCAAAAGTCTCTCCGAAAACGGCCTGTCGCCCGCAAAGCAAATCCTGCTCCGTGATGTTGTTCTGAGCAAATCATGTATATGCTGTGACCTGGCCGCCGGCGCCCTGATTAAAAATGGCATTGACGCTAATGCCAATTCCGCCATCTGTTGCGGGCCGAATATTGTCAATTACACCGGCCCGTTGACGATGGAAAAACTTATCAATTTTATCTACGGCCGCGGTTCGATGTCCGTTCCCGACAAGCGCCCGCATTTGTTTATTACGGAATTGCGCCTGTATATTGAATATCTGCGACGAGATATCGAGAAAACCTCGATGGGGCTTATCGAACGAACGACCAGAGACCTGATGACCTTTCGGGATAACCTGACCAATGGCATTTCTTATTATCGCGAACTTGCGGAACGATTCTCCAAAAAGCAGAAGACGACTTTTCTGGAAGATCTCGATAACCTGGCACAGGATCTGGAATGTTTGTTTTTCGGCGCCGATATAATGGCCGCCGATAGCGCTTGAGAATAATTATATCAATGGCGGGAAGCTAATACCTCCCGCCTCAAAACGTCAAACGACCTTATTCAATCGTAAGCAAAACCGTATTCATGACCCGGGCCGCAAGGAATCCGCGGGGATCATATCCCGACGCCGATATGTTTTTCATGTTGTAATGATTCAAAGTCAGAGCAAATTTACCCGGATCAAGATGTGATGATGCGATCACATAACTGCCGTCATTGTTGGTTTCCACGAAAAAGGCGGAATCCCCGGCCAGGGAAATTAGTATCAGTTCCACCACGCCGCTACCGCTGTTATCCCATTCCACCGTCAAATCGGATGAACTCGAAACGATAGATTCATTGGTCAGGTTGGAAATGTATGGCATGAGTGACGGAAAGAGGATAGAGTCATTTAGTGCCGACACTCCCGATCCCGGGGTTGCCACGAAGTGATAGTACTCATCCAGGGTTATAAATGCGATCGGCATCTGCCCCGCAGCAGGATACCAGTACTGTTTTGATTCTTCATACCATTCCATGTCATAGTCTTCGCAGGTCACCGAAACATTGTGAATGGGCAGGATCGGAACACACGGCGCATAGGCACTGTCGAAGGTCGCAATGGCCTGATCCATTTCGAACAGAACGCCCGATCCTCCCCCTTGAACATAAGTGACGGTTTTGGCCACGACCAGCTTGGCATACACGTCTCCCTCCGACAAGGCCGTGGTCGTGTCGACCATCGCACAGAAATCGGAAAGGTGATCGATATTGGCCGAAGCCTTATTGGCGGCGGTATCTTTCAGCGTGGTCAATTCGCTCCAGTTGGAACCATCGTGGGTATACAGCTTGATTTCATGTTCTTCGCCGCCTCCCGTGCTGGCCGGGTTATAAACCAGTGTAATTACCGCTGGAACGTTGAAATTGGTTCCCGACGGTTTAATCGTAAAATCGGGTGAGACCGGTCCCAGTGATCCGTCCGGTGCCGGAGGAGAATCATTCCTGGTAATAGTGAAATTGACATCACCTGACAAGGCGCCAATCGGTACGGCTAATGAAACAACCCCTGCTATTTCGAGAATATCTCCATCGGGACCGATGGTGCCGCTTACGGTTTGCGGTTCGGGCGAAGAATCGGTGCCGGAGTCATCGGAGCAACTCATTGGCAGGATAATCATCAACGGCAACAGCATAGCTCCCAATATGGCGGTTTTGGACATGACAGCCTCCCGTAAAATGGATTGGGTTTTTATTGAGTGCCTAATCATACGCAGGTTATAGGTGATTGTCAAGCGCGACCTGCCATTGAGATACAGGTGTCAGAAAATATTAGTCCCAAACCCCGACCCGATTGTCATAAACCATGAAACCGGCAAGCGAACATTGTAATGCAGATGGGGAGCGATAAAGATCATGAAACGAAAGAAGATAATTCTCTGGACGGCCACCATCCTGGTGTTGGTAGGAGCGGCTTATGTATTTTCTGGTATCCTCAATGGTAACGGTAAGGTGCAGATGCAGTATGGAACCGTCAGCCGGGGTGATCTGGAAAACACCATATCATGCAGTGGCACACTCAGCCCGGTTACGACCGTGGATGTTGGTACCCAGGTTTCCGGAACCATCGACCAGGTCTATGTTGATTACAATGATATCGTCAAGAAGGGGCAATTGCTGGCCGTGTTGGACACCTTTTTGCTCAAGGCGTCACTGCAGGATGCCGAGGCCGGGGTGGAACGCGCCGAGGCTGATCTGGAACAGGCCCGGGCCGATTATGCCCGGGGCGAGCAGTTGTTTGAAAAAAAACTGATCGCCGAAGCCGATTACCTTACGTTGGAAATAACGGTGAAATCCCGAAAAGCCTCGCTTAAATCCGCCCGGGCTACACAGGATCGGGCCCGAAGCAATCTTGACTATGCCTATATTTATTCGCCTATTGATGGCACGGTTATTGAGAATAACATCGAAGAAGGGCAGACGGTGGCATCCAGCCTCTCGGCGCCGACATTGTTTTTGATTGCCGAGGATTTGTCGCACATGGAAATTCTGGCCGATGTCGATGAGAGCGATATCGGTGAAATTAAGGTCGGGCAGGACACGCGTTTTGAAGTTCCCGCATATTCCGATAAGATTTTTACCGGCCAGGTTACACAAATCCGTCTTCAGCCGGAACTGGTCTCAAATGTCGTGACCTATACCGTGGTAATTGATGCAGATAACGATGAAGGTTTGCTGTTGCCGGGTATGACCGCCACTGTGGATTTTATCACCCAACAGAAAAGCGATATCCTGATAGTCCCCAACGCCGCCCTGCGTATCCAGCCGACCGAAGACATGCTGGCAACAATGAAAGAGCGGCGCCAGCAGATGCGTCCCGAAGGCGCCGATTCGGCGGCGGCCGAAGCCAATCGTTCCTTACGTCCCGGCAGACGCGCGGCGGGGGGACAGCGCCCGGACAATATGAGCATGGTCTGGTTTCTTGACGATAACGAGCAGTTAATGATGGAACCGGTGCTGACCGGAATGACCGACGGCAGTAACACCGAGATTCTCCGCTCCCGCACACTGGATGAGGGTACGCAGATTGTTACCGCCATTACCGGTGGAAACACCGCGACAGCAACTAATAAAACCCAGGGGGGCCTGATAAGCGGTCCTCCATCCGGCGGTCGGCCGCCCGGTGGCCCCCGAGGGTTTTGATCATGACAATGAAACGAGATCGGCGATGACAAAGATTATCGAATTGCACGGAATAACGAAAACCTATCAGGTGGGTGATATTGCCGTTCATGCCCTGCGCGGGGTGGACATGGTGGTGCATGGTGGCGAGTTTGTCGCCATCATGGGCTCCTCCGGATCGGGCAAATCCACCCTGATGAACTTAATCGGCTGTCTGGATCAGCCGACCGATGGGGAGTACATCCTTGATAGCAAAGCGGTAAACGCCCTGACCAAAAACGATTACGCCGATATTCGAAATCAGAAAATAGGTTTTGTCTTTCAAGGATTCAACCTGCTCCCACGCACATCGGCGCTGGAGAATGTTGAACTGCCGTTGTTTTATGACCGAACCCGGCGTATTGCCGACCCGCATCAGGCGGCAATGGATGCACTCAATCGGGTCGGCCTCGGCGACCGGCTGGACCATGAACCGAATCAGCTTTCCGGCGGCCAGCAACAGCGCGTGGCTATTGCCCGCGCCCTGGTCAACCGACCCGCTATCGTGCTGGCCGATGAACCGACCGGCAACCTCGACAGCCGCAGTTCAATTGATGTTCTGACCGTATTCCAGGAGTTGAACGAACAGGGGATCACGGTGATTCTTGTCACGCACGAACCGGAAATCGCCGTGTACGCCAAACGGGTGGTGGCGATGCGTGACGGCGTGATTGTCGACGACAACCCGGTGGCCAATCGCCGCAACGCGGCGAACGATCTGGTCGAGATGCCGCAGGATCGTGACTACATGACGGTCAAACAGGGGGAATAGGATATGCTTCAAATAAAAAATCTTATCAAGGCGGCCTTCAAAAGCATAATGAAAAATCGCATGCGCAGTCTGCTGACTTCACTGGGCATTATTATCGGGGTTAGTGCTGTGATCGTCATGGTGGCGGTGGGACGAGGTTCCCAGGTCCAAATCGAGCAGAGTATCGATTCCCTGGGAACCAACCTGATCGTGGTGTTTCCCGGAAGCTCCAGCAGTGGCGGAGTCCGAGGCGGCGCAGGGAGTTTCAATCGTTTTACTTTCGACGACGTGGAAGCACTGGAGAAACAGGCGACATTAGTCAGCGGAGTCTCGGCGGTGGTTCGCTCCGGCGGGCAGGTTATTGGCGGTGGTAACAACTGGTTTACCGATATCTATGGTGTCTCCACCGACTATTTTGAAATCAGAAACTGGAAGCTGGAATCCGGTGAGGCTTTTACCGAGCGCGACATTTCATCACGCAAAAAGGTCGCTGTTTTGGGTAAGACCATTGCCGATGAACTGTTTCCTGACCAGGATCCGATTGGGGAACGAATCCGTATCCGCAATATACCGTTTACCGTCATCGGGGTGTTGAAAGAAAAAGGTCAGAGCGGGATGGGACAGGATCAGGATGATGTTATCCTGGCGCCGTCAACAACGGTGTATTACCGCCTAAAAGGCCATCGACAGTCGGTTGATATGATCAATGCCAGTGCCCTTACCACCGAATTGATGGAGGATGCCCAGGAAGAAATACGACAAATTCTACGCATCTCTCATCGTCTTGACGATGGTGAGGATGACGATTTCACGATCAGTAACCAGGCGGAGATCACCGACGCGGTAACGTCAACTTCGAAAACCATGACCATGTTGCTTGCCGCGATTGCGGCCGTATCGCTGGTTGTCGGAGGAATCGGCATCATGAATATCATGCTGGTATCGGTCACCGAGCGGACCCGCGAAATCGGTATCCGGCTTTCGGTCGGCGCGCGAAGCAGTGACGTGCTGACGCAGTTTCTGGCCGAAGCAATGGTGCTTAGCCTGTCCGGCGGCATTATCGGTATCCTGTTGTCAATGGCTATTTCATTCATACTAAATCGCATGACTGATTATTACACCGTGATCAGCCCGGAAATCGTCGCGATTGCCTTTGTGTTTTCAGGAGTGGTTGGGATTTTCTTCGGTTTCTACCCGGCGCGCAAGGCCGCCGCACTAAATCCAATCGATGCCCTGCGCTATGAATAATGTCCCGGTGTGTCCGAGACTGATAATGAATGTCACCAGTTTCAATAATTCGCCTATATTGAATATGTAAATGCCGCCGGGCCGAAGGGGGATTCTGCCGTTTATTTGCCGGCGGCATTTACCAGTATATGCGGAGTATCTTGTCTGTTTCAGTGAGGGCGACTCGGTGGTATTTCGGGTTGGGCCTGAAGATGTCGTTCAATTGAGGTAATGCCATTTTCAGGCCCATAATTAAGAAGAGGGTGCTTTACATGTGAGGTTGCCGGGGGCGGGCGTTTCTTACAACACGTTGGAAATAATTATACAAATTGTCAGTGTTGCCAGCAGACAGTAAACTAAAAGCGCCGATTGCTTTTTGGTTATTGATTGCCTATAATCGTATATTCCATTGGGGACTTGCGAAATGACTGACATAAACAAGCTCTACACCGACGCCTGCCAGGGTGACAAAACCGCTGAAAACCGGCTATTTTCTCACCTGACTGTAAGCTTTCGGCTCTTTCTTCAACAAAGGATAACGAACGGCTCTGATGTCGAGGAGATTGTACAAGACGCCCTGATGACCCTTGCTGGCAAGTATCGCGAGATTGTCATTGAGAAAAGCTTCGCGGCTTGGGCCTATAAGGTGTTGAATAACAAGTTCCTGGACTATCTGAAATCGAAACGGGTAAGGAAGAACAAGCAGGGTCCGATGCCGGAAGGTGATGTGGCCTCAGGGGACTGGGAGGTCGATCCGGCACTGAAAAGCGCGTTGTTAGATTGCTTGCGAAAGATTAACGGTGCCAACCGGAATCACGCGCGAATATTGAACCTGCATTATTTGGGGTATTCCACCACGGAAATCTGCCGGCGTTGTGAGTTGACACCCAATTATTTCTATGTGACGCTTTCCCGTGCCCGTGCGATGCTGGAAATTTGCCTCGAGAAGGGAGATATCAGGTGATGAGCGGTTGTATTGACAAACGTCTCGGCAACAAGCTCTATGCATATGAGCTTGGTATGCTCAATGAACAGGAGCGCGAGGAGTTTGAAATCCATCTGCTGGAATGCACGTACTGCAATGCCCGTGCCATGAAATTGCAGCAGGCCGGACTATTGTTGCGCAATGACAAGGACGTTCGCGATGTCGTCGGAACCCTGGCCGGGGATGAACAGACCGATATTATTGCGGAAGAGCATGCGCCCCGACGCCGCTGGTGGCAATCCGCCATTCCGGCCACGGTGGCAATCGCGGTTATGCTGATTATCCTGCTGGGCAAACCCTGGAATATTCAAATTGAACCCGACCTGGAGGCAATTGCGGCCCGCAACAGCCTGGCGATTATGTATTTCGATAATGTCGCGGATAATGCCGACTCCGCTCGCCTTGGTGAAATCGCAACCAATCTGCTGATCACCGATTTGTCTGAATCGCAATATGTTCGGGTGCTATCCAGCCAGCGACTGCAGGATGTACTGGAATTGATGAACAAGGGAGAGACCCGTTGCATCAGCAAGGAGGATGCGCTCGAAATCGCCGACCGCACCGACGCACGATGGATTATATTCGGGTCGATTCTCCAGATTGAACCGCATCTGGAAATTACCTCTCAATTGATTGAGGTCGAAAGCGGCGAAGTAGCGGCATCTCAACGGGTGTCCGGGGTATCCGGAGAACCGATTTTTACCGTGATCGACCAGCTGGCTGAGGAAATACGGGATGATTTGTCTCTGCCCCCGGTGGCCCGGGAGGAACCGGATCGCCACGTGGCGGATATTACCACCCATTCATCCGAGGCCTATCGGTACTATCTGGAAGGTCTGGAATACAAGAACAAAATGTTTGTGGAAGATGCGGAACAGAGTTTTGTAAAAGCTCTTGAATATGACTCGACTTTTGCGATGGCATATTATTATCTGTCGGAATTGCGGATGTATCAGGTACGTCGGGAGATGATCGACAAGGCCGTTCAGTTTGCCGACAGCGCCACCGTCAAGGAGCAATTGTATATTTTCAGCCGCGCCGCCTGGCATAAAAATCGCCCGGATGAAGCCATTGACATCCTGCAGACACTGGTCACGCGCTTCCCGGATGAAAAGGAAGCCTACCTGTGGCTTGGCATCTATGAATACCAACAGTTTCATTTCGATGAATCGGCGGAATATCTTCAAAAAGCGATTGAGATCGATCCCCTGTATAAGCAGGCCTACAATCAATTGGCATACACTTATCAGCACACCGGCGATTTTGAGCAGGCCATTTTTGCCCTGAATCAATACAGCGCCCTGGTCCCCGATGAACCGAATCCGTACGATTCGCGCGGCGAGATTTTTATGCGCTATGGGCGAATTGACCAGGCCATTGCCTCGTTCGAAAAAGCGCTTGAGTTGAAGCCGGATTTTTATTCCTCGATGTCGCAACTGGCTTTGATTCATATCATGAGAGGCGAGTACGACCGGGCCGAAGCATATTATGAAAAATTATCAAATGCCAAAAACTGGTCCTACCACACAGTCGGCCTGCTGGGATCCGCTATCATTCCCCTGTACCAGGGGAAATTCGGGCAGGCACTTGAGTTGTTGGATGATCTTGCGGCCGATGTCGATCTGGAGCAGGGGAGGCACGATGATTATGCCTATATCAGGAATATCCATCTTCTCAAGGCCAAGGTTCATGCCCAGCTTGGGCAATACGATCGGGCGCTTGAGCAATATGCGGCATACGAGAAAGCGGCAAACATGATACAATCCGGCGGTCGGCTCCTCTATAAGTTTTATCATCCGCAATTGCTGGCCGAAAGCGGAAACATTGCCGGTGCCGAAGCTCTGCTTGATTCATTCGCCGCTGATACCGTCGATTCCGCGCCGTGCCGGAACGACTACCGATACACACTTGGAGTGATTGCCCTGGCACGGGGCGAGACAGAATCGGCGATAAAGCATTTCGAGGCGGCGTTGGAAGCTGAGAAGAACTTCCACACGCATTATATGCTGGCCCGCGCCTACCTTGAGGCGGGGCAATTGGGCAAGGCCGTGACGAAGTTCGAATACCTGCGCGGCATTAAGCTGTCGTGGTCGGTGTTCAAGGCTATCTGGGATGTGAAACTGAACTATTATCTCGCGCTGGCCTATGAACAGTCGCACTGGAATGACAAGGCCGCCAAAGAGTATGAAAAATTCATCGAAATCTGGCAGAATGCCGACCCGGGATGTGTGGAACTGGACGATGCGCGCCAGCGGCTGGCCCGTCTGCGGTCGTAGTATATTCTTCTTGCCTTTGATCGTTCTTCGAGCCTAATTACGATATGGATTTCTATAAGGACTTCGCCGAAGATTACAATCAAATGCACACCCGTGAAACGGTGTTCGCGCAAAGAGATTTCTTTGCTGAGTTGATTGCACGGTACAATGTCAAGTCCTGCCTGGATTGTGCCTGTGGTGCCGGGTGGCACCTGGATCTGTTTCGCCGGATGGGACTGGACTGCGCCGGATCGGATCTCTCGCCCGACATGGTAAAACTGGCACGCCGGCATCTGAAAGGAACCGGAGTACCGCTGAAGCAGGAGGATTTTCGACGGCTCGGGCGAAGCTGGAAAGACCGCCGATTCGATATGGTGGCCTGCCTGACCACCAGCCTGCCCCATGTCACGACCGCGAAAGGGATTGTAACGGCGTTGAAGGCGATGTATAGCCGCCTTAACCCGGGGGGAATCGTTGTCATCAGCAATGGGATCAGTGACAAATTTCTCAACCAAAAGCCGACCTTTATGGTCGGCCCGGTCTTTGCGGATCGCGCCATGTATTTTTTCAACGAATTTCCCGGCAAGACCCGGGCCATATTTCATGTCCTGATCGTGCACCGGACCGCCACCGGCTTCCGCCACTCGTTTCGATCCATGGACTATTACGCCATGCGGCAGGAGACATTTCGCACCTGCCTGGCGCAGACAGGATTCACAAAAATCAGGTACTATGGTGATTTTGCGTTCTCGCGCTATTCCAAAAAGACCAGCGACCGCCTGATCGTCGTGGCCGAAAAATAAACCGCCACAATATGCTTATTGCAGGTTCGATTCCCGGCGGTTTGTTTCGTGATGCTCGCTATGGTAATTTGAGTTTCAGTCGGTTTACAACTAAAAACACCACCGGGACGATGATTAATGTCAGTATCGTCGATGACACCATCCCGCCCACCATCGGGGCCGCGATGCGCCGCATCACTTCCGAACCGGTCCCATGCCCCAGCATGATCGGCAACAGCGCCAGCAGGGTGGTGATTACCGTCATGAGCTTCGGGCGGACACGCTCCACCGCCCCCTCAATCGTGGCGTTCTTGAGATCCTCGGCCGTATTCAGACGACCTTCTTTTTTATATCGTCGCACCGCCTCCTCGAGATATACCAGCATGACTATCCCGGTTTCGGCCGCAAGTCCGGCCAGTGCGATAAATCCTACATACACCGCCACCGAGGTGTTGAAGCCGTACAAGTAGATCAGCCAGATTCCGCCGACCAGTGCGAGTGGCAGGGTTAGCAGGACAATCAACATGTCAGTCATATCCTTGAAATGCATATACAGCAGGACCATGATGATAAGCAGGGTCAGGGGGATAATCACCCGGAGTTTTTCGGCAACCGCCTGCATGTTCTCGTACTGCCCCGACCAGACCAGCGAGTACCCCTCCGGCAGATCAAGCGCGCCGGTAACCTCGGCGCGGGCTTTTTTTACGAACGAACCGACGTCGGTATCTTTCAAATCCACAAACACCCATGCGGTCGGCCGGGCGTTTTCGGATTTGATCATCGCGGCCCCTTTTGAGAATTGCACCTGTGCCACCCGGCCCAGGGGAATGGGTGTGCCGGTGCCGGTCGGTACCAATACCCGCGCCAGCGCTTCGGGATTGTCCCGAAATGAGCGTTGATAACGGACGTTGATGGGATACCGCTCGCGGCCCTCAATATTGTGCGCGATCGTCATCCCGCCGACCGCCGTGGCGAGCACCTGGTGAATATCGCCAACATTGATACCGGACGCCGATGCCGCAAAGCGGTCGATTTCCACGTCGAGATAATTCCCGCCGGTAACGCGCTCGGCATACACGGAACGAATGCCGGGCAGGGTGTTGACAATGCGTTCGATGCGTTGCGCGATGGCGTTCAAACTGTCGAGCTCGGGGCCCATCACCTTAATTCCGAGCGGTGTTTTGATGCCGGTTTCCAGCATGTCAATCCGGGTGCGAATCGGCATGGTCCAGGCGTTGGTTAACCCGGGCACCCGGACTGTTGCATCAAGCGAGTCGATTAGCATTTGCGGCGTCATCCCCGGTCGCCACTCATCCCGGGGTCTGAGCAAAATGGTCGTTTCCAGCATGGTCAGTGGCGCCGGGTCGGTTGCGGTTTCCGCCCGCCCGGCTTTGCCGAACACCCGTTTCACTTCCGGGAATAACGCGATCAGGCGATCGGTCTGTTGCAGTAATTCCTTTGCTTTGGCGACTGAAATACCGGGAAGTGTGGTCGGCATATAGAGCAAATCACCTTCATCCAGCGGCGGCATGAATTCCGAACCGAGTTTCGAGACCGGGTAATACGTAATGGCCATAATCCCTACCGCCGCGACCAACACCAGCCACTTTTTTGACATTGCCAAACGGATGAGCGGGCGGTACAGCCCGATAAAAAGACGCGAGAGTGGATTCCTTGATTCTGGCCGCGTCCTGCCCTTTAAGAACAGTGCCGTCAGGGCCGGTATGGCGGTGATGGAAAGCAAGGCTGATGCCGCCATGGCAAACGTTTTGGTATACGCCAGCGGGCCGAACAATCGTCCCGACTGCCCTTCCAAAACCAGGATGGGCAGAAACGACACTGTAATTATCATCAGTGAGAAGAACAGCGCCGGGCTGACTTCTTTGATGGCACCGAGGATGATTTCATCGCGTGACCCGGTTCCTCCGTATCGTTCCAGATGCTTGTGGGCATTTTCCACCGTCACCAGCGAGGCGTCGACCATGACCCCGATAGCGATAGCGATACCTCCTAGCGACATGATATTGGCGTTGATCCCGAGCAGGTGCATAATCAGCAATGACAACCCGACTCCCGCCGGAAGCGTAAACATGGCAATCAGTGTCGAGCGCACGTGCAGGAGAAACAACAGCGTAATTATGACAACGATGATGACTTCCTTGATCAGGGTATTGCGCAGGTTCGCAGTGGCGCGATCGATCAACCCCGAACGGTCATACACCGGGACAATATCAATTCCGGCGGGAAGACCGCTTTTCAGTTCGGCAATTCTCGTTTTCACCCGCTTGATTACATCGCGGGCGTTTTCGCCATGGCGGATCACGACAATTCCGCCGACCGTTTCGCCGTTGCCGTCCAATTCGGCGATACCGCGTCGGATATCCGGGCCAAGGTGTATTTCCGCCACCGAGGACAACAATACCGGAGGGCCGTCTTTGGGAACGTGCACCGGGATTCCGCGCAGGTCGTCCAGATCACCGAGGTATGCCTGGGAACGCACCATAAATTCGGTCTCTCCGAGCTCAAGCAGTTTTCCGCCCATGGCGCCGGAGGACCGCTTGACGGCCCGAATAACATGCGCCAGCGGAATGCCGTAATGCTCCAGTCTGCGCGGGTCGACCTCGACCTGGTACTGCCGAACAAAGCCCCCAACCGAAGCTACTTCCGAAACCCCCGGCACGGCGGTCAATTCATACTTCAAATACCAGTCCTGAACCGACCGCAGATCTGACAGATTATACAAATTGGCGGTGTCAGTCAGGGCGTACTGGTATACCCACCCCACCCCGGTGGCGTCAGGACCCAACTGAGGCGTGATCCCGTCCGGCAACCGTCCGCCGGTCTGGGACAAGGATTCCAGCACCCGACTGCGCGCCCAGTAGATGTCGATGTCGTCTTCAAAGATGACATACACGAATGACAATCCGAAGTAAGAGTATCCTCTCACGTGTCGGGCTCCCGGGACCGACAACATGGCCGTCGACAGCGGATAGGTTACCTGATCCTCAACCACTTGCGGGGGTTGTCCGGTATACTCGGTTTGGATAATAACCTGGATATCCGAAAGATCGGGAATGGCGTCGACTGTGATTTCGTTCGCCGCCCAGACACCGAGCACGAGCACGGCCAGCGCCAGCCAGAGAACCAGCCAGCGATGCCTGATAGACAGTGAAATCAACGCGGTAATCATGAGTCCCGCTCCGGCAGGTATTTAACCAGATTCATGTTACAGACCGAGCATACCCCGGAATCGGGTTGGGCCACGCCGCACTGGGGCATCGGGCATACGAACACGTCATGATTGTCGGTTTCCGTTACCGGGACCAGTTCCATCCCGCACTCAGAACAGGTGCCGGGGCCGTAATTCAGGACATGATAATGCACCGGCATGGGACAAGTGTGGATGTCATAGGGATCATCTGATGTTTTCATGTCGCGGTGATATCCGGCGTGCTGTTTCGGTTCGGCCTGATGTATATCATCGTGATCATGCTGATGTCCATCGGTAGGGGTGATAGCCTCGCTCAGGCGGGATTCACTGTCAAGCAGGAACTGTCCCGAGATTACCACCAACTCGCCCGCAACCAGCCCGTTGAGAATCTCAATCATGTCATTGCCGTCAACAATCCCGGTCGTCACCGGTCGCGGTTCGAAAGAGTCATTATCCGAGGCAACATACACCAGTTGCCGTGCGCCGGAGTTTATTACCGCGGAACGAGGGATTGCCAGTCGCTCGGTTGTCTGAACCGGCTTGATGTCGATTTCGGCATACATCTCGGGACGGAGACGAAAATCCGGGTTGTCAAATTCCAGCCGGATTTCAACCTGACTCCCGGCATTCAGGATGGGGGAAACATAGGCGACGCGGGATGAGAATTCTTCACCCGGCAGGCCGGGCGTCCGGATGAGCGCCTCCTGCTTCAGTGCGATATGGGGAATATCCTGTTCGTACACATAGGCTGTAACCCAGACCGTTTTCAGATCGGCGATTTCATAAAGCGTTATTTGCGGGGTCACTTGGTCACCGATATCCACGTGCTTATGCATGACAAAACCGTCGACGGGAGCACGGATCAGCATGGTGCGGGAGATTTCACCGGAAGTTTTCAATTTGGCAATCTGGTCTCCGGGGATATCCCAGTTCCGAAGGCGTTCCTCGGTCAGTTGCATAAACCGCATCAACTGATCCGATCGGTTGGCATTCTCCGCCGCCGCCAGGTATTCTTTCTGTGCGGTAACCAACTCCGGCGAATATATCTCAAGAAGCGGGGCTCCTTTAAATACCTGGGCACCCTCTTCGTTGACAAACAGTCTCTCAATCCATCCGGAAATCTTAAGCCTGACCATATGGCGGTTGCGATCGGGAATTGCCACCTGGCCGAAAGCATGGACCGTCCTTGTCAGAGACATCATCACCGCGGGAACGGTCGCCAGTCCCATGTTTTGCCGGACCGTGGGATTGATGGTAATCCCACCGTTGCTATTCCCGCCATCCCTTTTCGGCGTCAGGTTCATATTGCAAATGGGACATACCCCGGGTTCGGCGGAAATTATTTCAGGGTGCATGCCGCAGGTATATAATTGCATATTACCTTGCCCTGATTCTTTTGATGCGGACGAGTTGACACCGAACCACAGGTAGACCGCTCCCAAACTGAGCAGGATAGTCGTAGCAATTATTAAGGCCAATTTCATGACATTACCTTTCATAATATTGTTCCGGCCAGTTCATGCCACCGGGCCAGCGTGGCATTCCATCGAAAAACCAGCTCCAGGCGCTCCAGTTGAACGTCAAGCAGATCCATCTGGGCCGAGAGTAGAGCGTTAAAATCTATCCGGTCAACTTCATATGCAATCCGGGCCGTCTCAAATCCGGCCCTGACCTGCGGAAGGATCGTGCTATCGTACTGCTGTAAGCTCTCATTAATCACATCCAGTGCCAATCCGGTGTCTTCCAACTTTTGTGTCAGGATGTCACGGACGGCGTTTCTATTTTCGCGCGCTGTCAGCAGGGCCAACTCGGAAGCGCGGGTTTGGTTTTTCTGTTTGGCCAAAAACCACAGCGGGACATTCACGCCGACCCTGAACGACAACCAGTCCTCACCCGCCACCGGGTCCATCGGAATCTCTTTGCGAATGCGATAATCCACTCCCAGTGTGATATCCGGCCAATACCGCGCTCGCGACAAACTGCGACGGGTATCCGCTTGTACCACCGCCAACTCTGCATTTTGAAGGTGTGGGTTTTTTAATATGCCGGGCTTACGCGAAAATCGGTAATCCCGTTCCGGGAGATAGGGAGGGAGGTTGTACACCAACGCCGAATCTTTTACGATTCGTTGCAGTTGCAACCGGGCCGAGGCCTGCATTTGCTCCGCTTTCAGCAATTTGATGGCAAGACGGGATCGCATGGTTTGAACCTTAAAAACGTCATGGGCCGAAACTTCACCCCGGGCATACCGTTCTTCAGTCACCTCCACGATAACATCGGTCAGCGCCAGATTCTCACGAATTGTCCGTTCGGACAGGAGCCGATAGGAATACTCATGATAGGTCTCGGTGATCTCGCGGATGAGGCGATTACGGAGGGCATCCAGGTCGGCCTCATCCCGCTTTCGCGCCAGGTGAGCATGTCTGGATTTTGCGCCCAGTTTGCCCGGCCAGGGGATTGTTTGCGACAAACCCAGCATAATCCCCGACATCGGTGTCTCATCCAGGGCAAGCGACGAGCGGGGAAGATTCAAAATGCCCACGGTCAGTTTCGGATCGGGCAGGATTCCGGATGCCTTCGCCGTGTAAGCCGACGCTTTTACGCGATAGTCTGCCGCACGCAGTTCGGGATTGTTGTTCAACCCGGTTTGAATCAACGAATCCAGTGTTTCCTGTCCGGCCTGGGCCGTAACGGAAATGGCAATAATAACCGACATCAGCAGGATTGTCAGCCATGAATGGCGCATAGCCATAATCTCCTTCAATTATATATGGTCAATAATAAACTGATAGACCGTCCCCTGATTTCAGGGGTGTGTGTGAAGGAGTATTAAATCAAAAATGAGCAGGATAGCAGATACACCGGCGGGGATTTACCGGGTATGGATGATCGGTGGGTCGCCACCGGACCGAAGATCATGACGGGGATATGTTGCGAGACATTGCGTGATCGAATGGCAAGCTGGTTCTGGGAATCAGTCCGGCGTTCGATTGTAATGCCTGCAAGATCAACCGGATCGGGGATGGTGCCAAGTTTACAATGGCACGCATGGCCGGGCTGTTCCCGATCTTCCGGCGATGAAACATCGGTGGATTCGGCGTGACAGCAGTCGACTGCAGTCTTTTCACAGCAACAACAGGCGCAGGATGTCTGCTTTATCCCGGCCTGGCTGATTTGCAGTATCGGTCCGGCCGCAAGGGCCGCAATGGTCAGTAAAATGATATATGATTTCAACGTTTTCATGCTAAATAATAGATTATTACTGTCTATTATAACCGGTCGGGGCCGGATTCGTTCCCGATAATGGCATATGAAAAGCCCCGCCGGACGACGGGGCTTTTTGATGAAAATGATCTTATCTGCGATATTTACTCAGCCCAGGGGCTGGGAACAACAGCCTGCGGAACCTGGTCATAGCCGATAATCAAAGCCTCATTGACAAATGTGGCATAATCGGTGATCAGGCCGGTGCCGTTGGTATAGTCTGGACCGAAAACTTCATCGAATGCCCATTCGGCATCAAACTCGGTCGCATCGGCCGGCGAATACTGGCGGTATTTCAGCGCAAACTCGGTATCCTTGTTGCCGCCGCCGATGATACATCCCAGAAAGTCGCCGTCAGGAATATCATCGGAGTACCAGCTCATCCGATATGCAAAATCCCCGATGGTTTCGGAGGTCATGATAAACGACGTCGCGAAAGTCTCTGCTCCATTGTCATGGGTGCAGTACTCAACCCCTTTGAAAACGAACGTCGAATCGCTCGGATCAAGAGAGGCATAGGTTATTGATGATTCCGAGGTGCCTGGGATACCGCTCATATTGGTATGATATATCAGCAGAGTTTGCTCTGTTGCGGAAAATATCAGACCGATTTGAACCAATCCGCTCGGGATTTCCTCGACGGTGATTTCAACCAGGCAGTCAAAATCGTATGAAGTCCCGAGCATCTCCTGGAATGCCGTCGGGATTGTGGTTGTCGAACTCAGTATGCTGACCGTCCCGGTTCCGTGAAAATTAACCGGGGTTGCCATAATGGTGTCTACGATGGTCTTGGTGAACGTCCCGGGGATTGGATCGCCGTTTGCATCGACCAGTATTTCACCATCGATAATATCCATGTACAACTCGAAAAACTCAACATTGGTATACAGACTCTGCGAACTGTTGTCACCAAACACCTTGCCCAACAACGGATAATCGCCATCGGACCAGATTTCGAACGAGTCCGGAGGTGATTTGAGCACCTGGACGGTGTACACCGGCGGGGCCACGTCCTTGATAACCTGGGTGACATCAATCAGATTGAGCGCGGTAGTGTCGGCGGTACCACTGCCGCTGGTGGCGGGATTGCTGTCGTCATCGCTACAGCCGGCAAAAGACAGCATCAGTGCGAAAGCGACCATGAACATAAAAGCAAACAGTTTAGTGGACATTTCATTTCCCCCTGCGAAGATGTTAGTGTGGTAATAACCCAACTATCGGCGAGGGGTATTGTGACTATTAGCGGAAAGAAAAAGATTAATCCAGAACGAAAACAATTGCGACGAGTTTGCTTACTTCTTGAACAAATTGCCTTATCAATGAAATATCCGGGGCGGGTCGGATTTCGTTGTGTCAGAAAAACCCGGTAGCCAGGTTACCGTCCGACGTATGTCACATGCAGATGGCTGTAGTAGCAATTCCCGTCATAGCTGTAATAGTTGTAATCACCGCTATTGGAATAATATACCACGTCGTATCGCCCTCACCAAAATACCAGATCACTTTGGGGCCGGATTCATTCCCAATAATGGCATATGAAAAGCCCCGCCGGACGACGGGGCTTCTGGATGAAAATGATCTTATCTGCGATATTTACTCAGCCCAGGGATTGGGAACAACAGCATGCGGAACCAGGTCATAGCCGATAATCAAAGCCTCATTGACAAAGGTGGCATAATCGGTGATCAGGCCGGTGCCGTTGGTGTAGTTCGGGCCGAAGACTTCGTCGAAAGCCCACTCTGCGTCATACTCGGCCGCATCGGCCGGTGTATACTGGCGATATTTCAGCGCAAACTCGGTATCCTTGTTGCCGCCGCCGATAATACATCCCAGCAGGTCACTATCGGGAATGCCATCTGAATACCAACTCATCCGGTAGGAAAAATCCCCGGTGTTTTCGGAAGTCATGATAAATGACGTCGTGAATGTCTCTGCGCCTTCGCTGTGGGTGCAGTACATGAATCCCTTGAAAACGAATGTCGAATCGCTCGGGTCAAGAGAAGCATAGGTTATTGACGATTCCGTGTCGCCCGGGATACCGCTCATGTTGGCCTGGAATACCAACATGGTTTGCTCGGTTTCGGAAAGCTTAAAGCCGATTTGCAATTCGGCCTCTGGCATTTCCTCTATTGAGACTTCCACCAGGTAATCAAGATCGTGTGAAGTCCCCAGAATACCCTGGCATGCCGTTGGGATGGCCGTTGCCGTGGTCAGGGCTGAAACCGTGCAAGTTCCGGTTCTGGTGATTTCCTGACCATCAATTGTATCGGTATGAGCCTCGGTGAATGTCCCGGGGATCAAATCCCCGTTTTCATCGACCAGCAACATCCCGTCAATCATATCCATAAACATCTCGAAAAACTCGACATTGCGGTACAGCGTCTGCGGATCGTCTTCGCCGAAAACTTTATACAAGAGCGGGTAATCTCCTTCGGTCCAGATTTCAAATGAATCCGGAGAGGATTTAAGAATCGGCGCGGCATACACCGGCGGTGCCACGTCCTTGATAACCTGCGCGATATCGATCAGGTTAAGTTCCGTCGTGTCGGCGGTTCCACTGCTACTGGTGGCGGGGTTGCTGTCGTCATCGCTACAGCCGACAAAAGCCAGCATCAGCGCGAAAACGACCATGAGCATGAAGGTTAACAGTTTGGTGGACATTACATTCCCCCCCTGCAAAGATGTTAGTGTGGTGTTTTTCCCCATTATCGGCGGGGGGAATGCGACTATTAGCAGAAAATATAAGATTAACCCCAAACGAAAACAATTGCGACGAGTTTGCGTACTTCTTGAACAAACTGTCTTATCTGTGAAATACCCGGGGGTAGGTCGGATTTCTAATGTGTCAGAGAAATCCGACAATCTGCTACGGCCCGACGAATGTCACCTGCAGGCGGCTGTAGCAACAACTCCCATCATAGCTGTAATAGTTATAATCGCCGCTATTGGAATAATACGCCACGAAAAATGTATCGCCCTCACCGAAATACCAGGTCACGTCGGCAGTGACTGTCACCCAGTCATCCTGGGTATTGTATGAATTTTCGTGAATGGGCGAGCCGTTTTTAAAGATCGTCACATGCGCCGCGGTGGTTGAAAGATTGGCCGTCCAGGCGTTGATGCGATAATACCCTGCGGTTTCCACCGTGAATGTTCCACCCGATGTCACCGTCAGATAGCCCTCGGCGGTGTTGAAATCTTCCACATCGGTGCAGTAGGTAACCAGCCCGGGCGATTGGCCGTGCGATGAACACCCGCCCGACCACATGATCGGTCGTGACAATTCCGCCTCTTTGGCGTAAAACGCATACGGTACCGAGCGCAATTGGGTACGCGGAGAAATCTCGGCGTCACCTTCAACCGTAATCCCCAGCCAGCGTGAGCTGTCCGATGAAAACATGTTACCTGGAAATGGACCAAGCCTTACCGAAAATAATCCGTCGACAACCGGCACCGTTATCCGGTCGCTGGTCCAGAACGCGGCCCCGCCGTCGGCGACGCCATAAATCCGAAAGACTATGGAATAATCGCCGTTGATCACCGGCACGCCGGCAATGTCGGTCAGCCGCCCCTGATAATTCATCGAGCGCGGCACCTGTGCCAACGCTGCACCGCAGATTAACAGCAACACACCGACAAACAACACCCGAAAGAGTCGGGATACAATCATAAACCCTCCTTGATAAGATATCTGGACAGAAGATGTCACCTATAATATACAACCAAACCTGATTTACGCAATAATAGAGTTGGGAAGGGGCGATAATTGCAGGTAGACAACATGGAATATGTCTTAATTACTGCTGACTGCTACTGGTTTATAAGTTACTCGCAAATCAAGAATGTGATTGACATGTAACTTCGTGATGGTTTTCTTTATGACAAAAGGTGGAAATATTATACATTTTATTCCAGCGGATCGATTTCAATGATCCACCGGAATCCCGGGTAAACCGATCGGTGGTTTTCATGGTGGTAACAGGTTATGCGGTTATTCTTTCTGTTACTTGTAAGTTTATTATCTTCAGCGCATTTATTACTATCTGGTATAGCTGAGAGTGATAATCCAATCAGGAAATATACCGGGCAGACGGTATTCGATCTTGAATATGTCCCGGAAGAAAATGTCGATATCGGCTTATGGTCTCTGATAATAAGTAAAACATATAACAGCACCGTGGATGTCCTGCACTATTTGGAAGCATTGAAAGACATGAAGTATGAGATTGATAGAATGATTGCCGGCAGAAATACAGATATGGCGAAATTCATAATGACCAAAATGTTTCAATTTGATTCGGGGGTATGGAATGGCAATAAACCGTTTATGTATGATCTTGATGATCCGCCTGGGGAGAATCCGAAAAACAGGCTACTGACTAAATACATAGATACCAGAAAGGGCAATTGTGTTTGTATGCCTACGCTGTTTTTGGAGTATGCTGATTTGATGCTAAGGCTTAATCTAAAGTCGATCACGGGTTTGGTTTATAAGGGTTCTCTGTTGGCTTGGAAGGGACAGTATCTCTTGGAGATAATTAATGCTCAAGGACGTCAGCCCGATTCAGGTGAGCATAAAAAGCTGCAGTATTACAGGACTGAATCGGACAGGCTTATAAACAGGGCACAAGCTCTGGGCTGGCGTCAGGAATCACAGGAATATATAAAGAAATATCTACACGTCATTGAAGAACAAAAGGGTAGAAGTAACAAATAGGGCGGTTGTGTTGTGAGGTATCACTGCAGGTTTTTCTTAATTGTCCTTCTGATTGCAAGTATCGCTTTGCCATTGGACTCATTGGCCATATGGATTTCGGTTGACCCGGAAGCGGATCGGTATCCCAGTGTCAGTCCGTACACCTACGCCCTCAACAATCCAATGAAACACAAGGATCCCGATGGCAAGATCGTTGAAACCGTCGTGGATATCGCATCGGTAGGATTCAGCGCCTATGATATGTATGAAAATCCCTCATGGGGCAATGCCGGTCTGTTGTTACTGGATCTTGGCGGTGCCATGTTGCCATACGTCCCGGCCGTGGGGGCAGTCCGACACGCCGGCAAAATCGACAATCTGGTCAAGGGTGCGGATAAGGCTTCTGATGTTGCCAAGAAAGTCCCCAATCCCCATGGCAGAAAAGGCGGTAAAGCCCATCAAGCCGGCGTGGAAAAAGCAAAATCAAAAGGAAAGGCTGACTTTGAAGGACAAAATACCAAAGTAAGAACAGAAGGTTATATCAAAACACCTGGTGGCGAGAAGAGTTCCAGATATGGAGATGTAGTGGTCACCAAAGATGGCAAAATTGTCAAAGTATATCAGGTTGGCGATGTACTCAAGGATGGCACAACACCGATAGCGAGAGAACGAAGAGCTATTGATGACATAATTAAACAGGATATTCCCGTTGAATTCCTGCCCAAGGAGTAATAAACAGGGGTCTGAATATGGGACGGCAAATAGGATTTTATTTCGGTGACAAGGATGAAAAAGAGTTTTTAGAAGTTGTAAATACCAATGATGTGGTATTCCTAAGAGATCAGTTTAAAAGAAAGAAGATTGAATTTTACAAAGAGTTTAATATTAATCCCGCTGTTAATCAGTCAAAGTGTCAGGCATATATTTGTTTCCGGAGTGACCTTAAGAGCGTTGGTTTCTTTGGAGACTATAAAGCCGGTATTATTCTGCTTGACATCTTTAAGAGCCCTGTTATTGAGTTTGAAAGAAGCGGTTTAAAACCTGATATCAACCTGCTTATCTCCGGTCGGTTGTGGTATGAGCATAAGTACTGGACTGAAGACAAAGATGGCAATGACGTCCTGCTGGAAAAAAGCAAGGAACTGGAAAGGCTCTACAACAGTCTGGCACGCTGGATACGCAAGCATTGCACCAGGTTGGATGATGGTTACTATATTGCCCCTCATGCTATGGAGTTGCATAAGAAAGGAGCGAAGTTATCGGGATGAGAATGTGTCAAGTCAGTAAGATTCTTCAATTCTAAATCCGTTTTTGTGATATCGTTACTGCTTCTCAAGCGTCTCAAGCATATCCCTCGCATTGGTATTATCAGGATTCAGCGCCAGAGATTTCTGATAATTCACAATCGCATTCTCGGTATCGCCGCTTTTCATCAGGGCTTCGGCATAGCTGTCGTAGACATTGAACGATTCGGGGAAGACCTCCACATTTAATTCAAATACCGCGACCGCCCCATTGATTTTTTCTCTGCCTAACAAGGCATAACCCAGGCTGTTAAGGGATGCTTCTTCAAAATAAATATCGCCGCCGTCGGTTCTTAACTTACTGATTTTGGCGATAGCGTCTATAAGGGCCTTCCCCTCCAAATCTTTCAATATTTCGGATGCCGGATTTTTGTGCTGGAGAAAGAACAGCCTGATATGGGTATGATGTTGCGGTCTGACCCAGTCATCACCATTCTCCTGATATACCTGCATCTCTTTCACAAAGGAGAACTCATTGTCAAGCGATAGTTGTTCGTGGATTTCGGGCAGGTCTTTGCCTTCGGATTCCGCCTGTGTGACCGCATTCCAGAGTTGCCTGATATAGTGCAAATGCGTGTGCGCGTGGTCTCGCGTCAATAATTCAGAGAAATTCATACCACACAGGACATGCTCGACCGCGTTTTCTCCTTCGAGTATTTCCTCAAGGATGTCAATCCAGCGCGGAACATCCAGGATGGTGAATTCCGATTGGGGATATGGCGCAAGATGATGCGAATGCAGAATAAAGCCGGGAATTATCGCCAGTTGCAATTCCGGTATTCTGATTATTGTCATACCGTCATAGCCGGCTTTACCGAACCAGATCAACTCCAGCGTGAGATTCCCGAGATCAATGGTCTTTCTGTCGTCGTAGGTTTCGGTCGGAAGCACCAGCGAAAATCCGGCTTCGAGTTCCTCGGCGCGCTTTATGCAGGTATTAATCCACCGCTGTTCGATAAGCGCTTGCTCCGAACCCGGCTCATGAGAAGGCAGGCGTTCGCGGGCCACGCCTTCTTTCCATCGCCACATCTCGACCAGGTCGTTTATTTCCGCGGTAACCTCATCGTCTTTGCCCTTGTACTTATCCCAAAAAGCCTTATGGCTGATAATGGGAATATCTTTATAGGCGGCGTTCCCGCCGAACTCATCGAGCCGTTCGGTCATGTTTATCAGGTAGAGAAAATCATCGCGTTGTAATTCTTTGACAATACCTTCTTTGAAGCGACGGGCGGTTGTCTCCGACCAGAAGCTGTTGAGTACCACCATTCCCTTGTCTGACACAATCACCGCCTGCTCATCGCTGTCCTCGGCGGTTTCGATTGCGAATATGTTAGGGGTTATTTCCCGCGCCTGAAACTCTTGTGCCTTGGCACCGATTGACAAAACCATCCCGGCCACACATAAAACGACCGCTGACAGAACCACTTTGCTTTTCATGATATACTCCCTCTTAAAAATCACTGATACCCGTAGATACGAGCAAGGGGATGAAAAGTTGTGGTGATTCAGACGTTTTAAGCGCCTAATTATGATGCGGTAAGACTTTGTGTTATGAGCCTGTTCAATAGTCCAAACAGCAGAAAGCACCAGACACTAACCTGTAATAATAGCAATATGTTATGGGGAACACAGTGTCTGGTGTTTTCTCATATTACGTCTTGTTTTGGCTCGTTATTTTGGAAAGTTGTTTAAAAAAGTGTATATTGACACATGAACGAATGTATGACAGCATTCAACATTCGAGATATTTCCTATTAAAGCGAGGTGTCGTTTACCATGGCTATTGACAAAGACGCTTTGATTAATGCAATTGAGTCATTCGATTCATCTATACCTGAAGTACCGGGACGTATCGAGTACTTACCAATTCCGGGAGTCCGAGCGCTTGTCTCACCGCTATCACATCCAATAGCTAATATAGTCTCCAGGACTACCCTTGATTCTGATGAAGCTGATGAGGTGATCAAAGCGGTATATGATTTTTATGCTGATCGAAAAAAAGCCTTTGGCTGGGTCATTGGTCCGCTGACCACTCCCGCCGACCTTGGCAGTCGCCTGAATGCCGTCGGGATTATCAAAAGAGGAGAAACTGCGGGGATGGTACTTAGAGACTTGCGGATACCTATCGAATCAAACCCCTCTGTGAGAATACGAAAGGCAAACGATGATGACCTTGGCGCCGTAAGCAAGATCATGGCTCTGGCTTTCCCCATGCCCGAAGATGTGTCTGGGCTTTTTAGTGAAGTATGGATGTTGCATTGTAATCGACTCCGGGCCGACATCCATCTCGCTTTTCTGGACGGAATTGATGAGCCGGTTGGTTACAGCGTCATGTTTCATGTGCCTGATCAGCCGATTGCAATGCTGAGTGGGGCGGCCACGCTCAAGGCACATCGCGGTAAGGGCATATATACCAGCCTGGTGGCCCGGCGTTTAGCTGATGCCCGCCAGGAGGGAGCTGAGGCGGCGGCAATAATAGCTATGCGCACGAGATCGGCTCCGATTTGTCGGAAACTTGGTTTTGAAGAAATCTGTGGCCTGGAGTTCTACGCCTGGAGACCGGCATCAGCTTCATAGAGTCTGATCTGTCCTTACATCCACCGGTCCACTCTTTACCCAATGATTAAATGATCACCGAAGCAATTTAGCTTCTGGGATTCGATTTTGGTAGCGGGTCTGTAACCCACAGCTCTGCTGTGAGAAAGTGATTATGGAATTATTGCAGAAAAGAAACCCACCCCGAGGGGGGCCACCCGGGCGAATTTATATAAACAACTTGTTTTTATTATCGTCTTACTAGAAGGATCGAAAATTCATTTGGAATACATATTTAATTCAGTGATAGAGGTATGTAATGAAATATATCGTTATGGCACTTGGCTGCTTATTTCTCATGTATGGTTTATCAACTGCGGAGCGAGTTGAACCTGCCGACCGCACCGGGACAGTGGGAAACATGAGTGATGATGTGAATCTGAATTATGACAATCTTGCATCCAGTCAGAATAGTGAAGATTCCCTGGTTATTATTTATTATGGTCTCAACGAGAGTCACAGCAGGGACTGGGTGCAGGAAGACGCCAATGGAGTGATTGGGATTTCTTACTTTCAACGTTTTGAGGGAAATGACACTGATGGAACTCTGATCTATAAAACAATCCAACCCAATGGATTAACCACATCCGATTTTGTCACCACCGGAACACGTCTGGAAAAGTCTGTTCTTCTTTTCGATGCATTGTCAAATCCCCATATTTTTGTCGCGCGATCCAATGATCTCAACCAATGGGTGGAGCATTATTATAATGACGGCGGTGATCTGTGGCAGAACGAGACAATCCACAATTTCTATAACACCGGCGGGAAATTCATATACGAGCTATCGGCTGACACCGGGCCCGATGGCTCATTCCATCTGTTGCTATTAAAGTCACGTTCAGATATTGATTCAGATGATTATTGGGATGCCTGGATAAACTCGTATCTATATCATCTAAGCAATTCGACCGGATCATGGCAGATTGAACTGATTCATAACTACGATATGCCCTATACCTATGATCATCAAATCAAGTCGTCTTCCCGTCAGGATATTCAAGTAGATAAAGACGGTTATGTCCATGTCATCTTTGGAGAGCAGATTAACGGAAACGCGTATCCCGATCCTTCGCGACTTATGTATGCCACCAATAAATCGGGGAGTTGGGTCATTGAGACAGCCCTGAATCCTGACAGCGGTACCAGGGACGAAGCAGGGTGGATGGCTTCATTATGTCTGGATTCCGGCGGCATCCCGTACGTTTCCTGCATGTATAAAAAACGGGTGAGCACGGGATCAGCCGTTTATTGCAGACTGCTTCTACTGAAGCGAATAGGTCCTGGCAATTGGAGCATTGAAATCGTCGCCGATTCCGATGACGGGTATTACGCCAGTGACGGCAGGGTATACACGGGGGGGTTATCTCATCTCGTGTTTGATAGCGATAACAGACCTCATGTCATATTCTCTGATGTGGCATCTGCTCATTGGGGAATAGGCGGAACGAATCGTCTCAGCCTCGGCAATATCCGCTATGGCGTGTTTGATGACGGTGCCTGGGACATAAGAACGATCTATAGTCAGCCATTACCACTAAGTTTTTACAATGGCTTCGAAATGCACGGGATGTGCTTGATTGTCTCTGATCTGACCGATTCCATCCGGATCATCGGGGAGGAATTGGAGGTCACGGCAGCATTTCAATATACTTCAAATCTATTATACTTTTCTTTTGCCGATGCCCCAACAGGTGTTGAAGAAAGACCCGGAAATTTGCTGCCCGACCAATATCGTCTGTACCAAAATTACCCCAATCCGTTCAATCCGGTGACCAATATTGCATACAATATTCCAACACGTTCGCATGTCACCATCGAAGTATATAACATCCTCGGTCAAAAGATCAGGACCTTAGTGGATGAAACCAAATCTGCCGGTGATTATTATGCTACATGGGACGGTGATGAGTCTTATGGTCAAAAAGTCTCTACCGGAATATACTTCTATCGTTTCCAGTCCGGAGATTTTGTCGAAACCAAGAAGATGATACTATTAAAATAACGGAATTTTTAACCCGGTAACCCATAGCTCTGCTATGGGAAAGTCCCGACATCTATTCTTGTCTTTTCCTATATAACTTATCAAACGCCGTATTATAGCATTTGGGGCATGGAGGTAGAGTGTCAGTGTCGTCATCAAGATGGATGACGAATCCACACTCATTACATTTATATTTTCCCTTGCCCGGCTTTTCTCCCGTAGAAGGACTCATGATTCCACCTCCTTTACTAACAATCATCCAATAGTGACAATACACTATTGCCAAAAACCATATCTTTGTGCTCTGGAATATTCTCTATCGAAAAAAGGCGGGCTAATGCCCGCCTTTGAGAAAATTTTTGGTAGCGGGGGCAGGATTTGAACCTGCGACCTTCGGGTTATGAGCCCGACGAGCTACCGAACTGCTCCACCCCGCGATCAAGGAACCAATATACGGATT
>Ga0272442_10000130_pt1 | contig 122148 bp, 115 predicted proteins | sample SSMForm2O_FD_200262 | JGI IMG/M metagenome (GOLD analysis project Ga0272442, IMG submission 200262) | Marine sediment archaeal communities from Little Sippewissett salt marsh, Falmouth, MA, United States - SSM-Form-2O | ecosystem: Environmental > Aquatic > Marine > Wetlands > Sediment ... | reverse complement strand
GAATCATGAAAGTACAGGCAGGACTCTTCTTCTGGTCGCACATCCGGCTCAACTCTCAATGAGGTGATGAAGCTGCCGATTCTACCGCAACAACCCTTCTTCGTGATAAGCATGTTGTTAAGGCCGAACCTGCCGAGTCCCGCGATATACGCCACATGGCGATGAGACCAGTCACTCATGAGCTTGCGGGGGTCAAAGTTGTGCGTCGGGGGCGTCATCGCCACTTCATGACCGGCCGATTCGAGATATCCTTTCAGATGGGCACCCACGTCATCTATCAGCCTGTTCGTTTCCATATAGGCCCGCGCCCATTGATAAGAGGCGAGACGCCCGGCAATGTTACTGCCGACGACCGACTTCTCGAAGGGTAAAAAATAGGCTATTACCGTCTTTGCTGCGGGGAGTAGCTCTTCGGGAAGAGCGTGCGTGGCAGACACGACCCTCTTGAGTTCATGAAAGAATGGATCTTCCACTGAGGCAAAGGCGACCAGTGGTGTCCCCCACGCTGTTTCGGTACCGTACTCTTTCTGATACCCTTCGACAAACCCTTCTATTTTCCTGCGGATATTTTCTTTCATTATTCCTCAATTATTAAAACAATTAGATAATTGGGGACAGCTGTCCTTTGTGAGGGAAGCGTCAGCAAATAGTGACACCGCGGCCCCGGAGATAATTCTTCAGCTCGCCGATCCCGATGATCCCGTCGTGGAAGACCGACGCGGCGAGCAGGATTGTCGCACCCGCCTGGACGGCATCATTAAAATGCTCCAGCTTTCCTGCGCCGCCGGAGGCCACCACGTCGGCCGAGACCGCTTCCTTGATCGCCCTGATCACCGGCAGATCGTATCCGGTCTGCACGCCGTCGCCCGCTTTACTGGTCGGCAAAATAACGGGAACGCCGAATCCGTCGACACGCTTTGCCCATTCGATGGCATCGTGGCCCGTGGCTGTCCGCCCTCCGTCGATGTAGACTTCATAGCCTGACGGCATGGCCACGTTCTGATCAACATCGATGGCTACCGTTACCGTCTCGGCACCCAGTTCTTTGACTATTTCCGCAACCAGATCGGGCTTCCGAAAGGCGGCGCTGCTGACGGACACCTTGTCTGCACCCGCGCCGAGCACCAGCTCGGCCGATTGTACATCGGAAATCCCGCCGCCAACGGTAAAGGGCACCGTCGTAACCTCGGCAACACGTTTCACGACGTCGAGCATGGTGGCCCTGCCCTCCACCGTGGCCGTGATATCCAAGAGCGCCAGTTCGTCCGCGCCGGTCTCACAATAGGCCCGCGCACACTCGACGGGGTCACCGGCATCACGAATGCCCACAAAGTGGACACCCTTGACGACGCGTCCCTTCTGCATGTCCATGCAGGGCATGATTCGAATTTCTTTATCCATATTGTACCCCTTCTTTATATTGTTCATAGTACTCCTCTTCCCCCATGTTCGGACATAAATCAAGGGATGCCATAGTAATTTCTCAGCCTCCCTCTTTGATAAGAGGGCCCTTCATTACTATAGGGGTCCAGAATCAAGAAGCTCCCCTTCTATCACACAGATAATCGGAAAGATAGCGCAGCTACCTTTTTGAGACTATCTATGTGGTGAAAACGATGGATCACCGTGTATCCTCTCTGAGCGCCTTCCGTGAAGCCCTGTCCACGAGGGTAAAAAGGCTATCGATATCATCTTTTTGTTTTGCTACCTTATGTCCACGTAGTTTAACAAATTTACAGTCCAACCGATCGGTCAGCCTATAAAATTCCTTATAGAACTTATAATTATTGAGGCACCTGTTTTTCTTTGAACGATAATCGTTGTGCTCAAACCCTTCACCTCTTCCCGGTAAACTCATGATGTTTTGAGAATCCGTATAGACAATCACCCTGCTCGACACAGCTTGGATATCGCCGAGTGCCCACAACAGGGTCTGCAATTCCAGTTTCGTTGAAGAGATATGCTCAAATCGGCGCACCTTCACCTGCCGCCTCGATGAATCCGATAAAAACCTTCGTTCAGACACAGCCAGGTACGCCCCATACCCGATACGTGAATGAGTATTCACACTTCCATCGGTAAACAGCATCAGTTCATTCATGGATAATTCCAATTGGAAAAGCAGGGACGCTTTTCCTCAGTATCTCTCTTTATGAAGCCAGATGGAGCCACCAGGTATAGGTAAATGCCGACAACAAGGTACTCAGAGACACGGCAGCTCCCGCAAAATCAGGATCCCCATCCATCTCCTTTGCCATGACACAGGCAAGCGTGGCCGTTGGAGCTGCTATCAGTATCAGCCCGGGCAAAAAGACATCCGGACTGACACCGAATAGTCGAAAAAGAAATATCCCCAATCCGGGCAGAATGATCAACTTAAACGCAGATGCCGCACAGAGGAGGAGCGGCTGCGACCTGACGACCTCAAAGGAGAGCGTCGCACCGATAATGAGGAGCGCCAGGGGCAGGGCAAAGGAACTCATAATATCCAGTATTCGACTGATAATGGAAGGCAGTGTCAGACCGGAGAGGGAAAAACCGATTCCCATCAATGCGGCAAGGATCACCGGATTACTCATGATTTTTTTAGCAACAAACCACATACTGCGTTCATTTTTGCTCGTATCCCCGGAATAGAACTGCAGAGCAATAACCGAAATAAAATGCTGTAAAATCATCAGAAAAGCCGCAATCAGGCTTGCCTTCACTAATCCTTCCCGACCGAGATAATAAAATGCAACGGCAAAGCCGATATAGCCCAGATTTCCATGGAAAGAACTCTGAATAAAGGAGCCGCGGCTGAATCGACCTTTCATAGATTTGCCGGCCAACCACGCCAGGAACACCGTGGTACTGGAACTTATCAGAACGATGGCCAGAACCGTAATATCAATACTCGATTTCAACGGAGCGGAAGAAATTGCCTTAAAGATCATTGCCGGTATTGCCAGATAGAAGACCAGACGATTTGCCGGATCAACGAAGGACCCGGGCATCCAGTTCTTTTTCTGCGCTAACCACCCTAACGTAATGACGAAAAATATCGGAATAATTGTATTGACTATATTCACAGTTGTATTAGCTTCCTTTTTCTACGGAAAAACAGGGAACAAATAGGAACCGGTGTTTCTTCTCCGCACATGAAAACAATCTCCTATATCCTTACAATCTTCCGCCTTCTCTCTCAGGCTTCCTCCAGCACGAGCCAGAGGCAACGGAAGCTCAACGGCATAAAGCCTTCCGCGCCTGATGGTTTATGTCGGAGAGATCCACTCCAGATTTCTCGAAGATCGTGACGGGGCAACTGCTGCTGTTAATATTCTCTTTCACGAATAAGAGATGTCGGCACCACCGGGGAATACAACGTGAAAAGTCGTTCTTAAACGTGAATAGACGATATGCCTCGTAGTGTTTCTACTGTTGCAACGAGGGCTTCTACGGTAGAATCTATTTCCTCCTCTGTTGTCCCCTTTCCCAGGGAAAATCGTAATGTTCCCTGGGCATCGATTTTGCTCAAACCCATGGCACACAGTACATGAGAGGGTTCGGACGAACCGGTCGCACAGGCCGACCCCGTTGATGCATATATCCCTCTCAGATCAAGGTGAAGGAGCGCGGACTCTCCATCTATATCGTGAAAGGTTATATTGGTTGTATTGGGAACGCGGGCTGCATCCACGCCGTTGATACTGACATTGTCGATTTTCTCTCTGACCTTGCTTTCAAAACGATCCCTCAGGGATCCGGTGCGCGCGGCGATCGTCTCGAGTGATGCGGTTGCCAGCTCGGCGGCTTTTGCAAACCCCACAATGGCGGGAATGTTTTCCGTGCCTGCCCTCATGCCGTGTTCGTGCTCTCCGCCGGTGATCAGTGGAGCTACCTTCGTGCCTTTTCGAATATACAGCGCTCCGACACCTTTCGGTCCATAAATCTTGTGGGCAGAGACCGTTACCAAATCGGCGCCAAGGTCATTGACCTTTAAGGGAATCTTCCCAAATGCCTGAACGGCATCGGTGTGGAAAAGAATCCCCCGATCCCTGGCTATGTCGCTGATTTTTTTGACAGGCTGAAGTACGCCTGTTTCGTTGTTCGCAGTCATGATGCTGATGAGAATCGTACTGGGAGTTATGCTCCTCCTGAGATCATCCGGGTCGACCCTGCCCTGTGAATCAACTGCCAGCCGGGTAACCGTTATCCCTTGCGTCTCTAAATCATCACAGGTCTTTGATACTGCATGGTGCTCGACAGACGAGGTGATAATATGGCACGATTTCCCCTGAAACATCCGGCAGATACCCCGGAGTGCCAGATTATCCGATTCAGTCCCGGAGGCTGTAAAGATGATTTCTTCAGCAGCTGCGCCGATCGCTGATGCAACGGTATGTCGCGCACCCTGAAGAGCCGCTCTGACAGCACGAGCTGTTGTATAGAAACTCGATGCATTCCCGAATTGATCACAAAAAAAAGGCCGCATTGCATCGAATACTTCCGGTAATACCGGTGTTGTTGCATTGTGATCGAGATAGATCATCTCACTTCGCCGCTCCCCTTTCCTCTCAGGAAATAATCATTGATAGCATTATGGAGAGCTGTGATGCCCAGCAGTGAACAGTGTTTTTTTTCTTCAGGAATACCTCCCAGCATCAAGATAACATCGTCATCCGTAAGGTCAAGTGCTCGTTCCAGAGTCCTGCCCATAGCAAGTTTGGTTGCCATGCTGCTCGTGGCGATTGCTCCGGGACAGCCGAAGGATTTGAACTTTATATCTGTTATTGTATTCGATTCTACCTTTATCCACAGTTTCATCTGGTCGCCACAGGTCGGGTCACCGACAAGGGCAAATCCATCCGCCTCGTCCTGAAGCATCTCGCCGACGTTGCAGGGATGGATAAAATGCTCGAGGACAATCTCATTGTAGAAGAGGATCGGGGCTTGAACACCAGTTCCTTGTTCATCATTCCCACCGGGGTGGTCGGCATTTTCCAGGACAGATTTTTCTTCATTCATATCGTGTTATCTCCTGATTCCAGGTACGAAGGGCTGAGTAACGGGCAATAGGATCTCCTTGATCACTATGGTCTGGCACCTGATTGTTTCATTTGCTGAATTTCCCTTTCTATCGAGTCTCCCCTTTTTGTGGAGGAAGCTATTTTCTTCCTTCGACAGGCACAGCCGAGCGGTTCAAATTAACAACGGCATTGCAGGTCTCCACACCTGATAGAGTTTGAGCTGAGAGCTTGATGTAAAGTTACCGGGACAAAAAAACGGTGTGACCACTGTGATAAGAGAGGGCAATCAGCACTTACATATCTACCTTTTTAAAAAAACTTCCTTTTTATCGAGGAGGGAGTATAAAAAAAGCGGCCTTGAGAGTCAACGAAATAATGATCGCAACCTGTGGTCATGAGTGCGGTGATCATGAACGACAATGGCCAGCGTATCGAGGCAAGGACGGGCTATCCCACCGCGATAGTATCACAAAACCTTTGCAGGGCTCTATCGCATCTGATCGGACGCGGTGGAGCAACCTGACACACCATTCAGAAATGTCGTTTTGAGGTGCACCCTCTTTTGAAGCTGGCACCACTGCAATTGTCAGCAACAATGGGAAGAGCCCTCTCAAACTGACAGAACCTTCCCCATTCTCTCCAGGGCTTCCTTCAGCACGGCTCTGGGACAGCCGAAGTTCAACCGCACAAAGCCTTCTCCGTCGAAGGGTTTGCCGTCGGAGAGACCCACCCCGGCTTCTTCGAAGGTCGTGACGGGGTTTTCCATGCCGGTCTCGCGTGTATCGATCCAGGCCAGGTAGGTGGCCTCAACATGGTGCATGGAGAGACCCGGCATCCCTTCGATAGAACGCTCGACACTATCCCGGTTCTCTCTGAGATAGTCAAGGACCGCCCGGTGCCAGTCGTGGCTGTCACGGTAGGCGGCCAGCGCCGCCGTATACCCCAGTGCGTTAACGTGGGGCACGATGCCCTTCATCGCCCGCAGAAATCGCCGGCGGAGCGATTCATCGGAAATGACGGCGAAGGAACAGCCCAGCCCCGGAATGTTGAAGGTCTTACTGGGTGCCATGAGCGTTATGGTTCGCCCTTCCACGTCCGGGCTCAGGGTTGCCGTGGGGATATGGTCCCTGTCCCTATCGAGTACCAGTTCGCAGTGGATCTCATCGGAGCATATCAGGAGATCATGCCGCTCGCAGATCTCTGCCAGGTGTGAAAGTTCATCGCGGGTAAAGACCCGCCCCGTGGGATTATGGGGGCTGCAGAGCAGCAGGACCCGGGTGCGCGGCGTTATGGAACGCTCCAGGAGGTCAAAGTCACACTCCCACCCACCACTTTTTTCCACAAGTGGCACCGTCCTGAGTTCTCGTGAAGCGTTTCCCGGGGCCGTTAGAAAGGGTGGGTAGATCGGTACCGTGGTCAGGACCTCATCGCCGGTATCGCCCACGGCACGGCAGGCCACGTTGATTCCCGTGACCAGACCGGGAAGCCAGACGATCCAGTCGCCTTCGATCTCCCATTTATACTGTGTTTCCAGTCTCTCGATAACCACATCGACGAGTTCATCGGGAACGAGGGTATACCCGAACACTCCGTGCTCAACATGAGCCTGCAGCGCCCTGATGATCGGTTCTGAAACACGGAAATCCATGTCCGCCACCCAGAGCGGAATGATCTCCTTCCCCTTGTAGAGATCCCACTTCAGGCTGTGTGTGCCCCGCCGGTCAACGGGCCTGTCAAAATCATGTATCATAGTCGTGCCTTTTTTCAGAATTTGTGTATCGTGCCGTCGGAAAAAATAGAATAAAAGAGGCTGGCCCTATTTACCCCGCCAGGTAACAATATATTCAGTTAGTTCATCAGGTTTTTCTACATTCGGTTCATCAAGCAGCCATTCGCCGGACAGACCCATCTCCCGGAGGGTGAGGTCAAAGTGACACATGGCAATACCCATATCGACCCGCTGCATATCGGCCAGTTTGAAGAGGGCCCGGTTCCGTTCACCGTAACCTCTCGTCCGCTGCAGATAGAAATGCCACTTCCTGCCATCACGAATTATACGCCAGGGCTGTTTGTTTGACGCCGATGGTCCCAGGCGAACCATTTCGAGCGGTGTGGCAAATTGACCACAGGTATCGACGGACAATCTTTTATCGAAGGTTCCGTCAAAAACGAGTTCGTCCCACGAAAGCCGTTTATCAGCTCCCGCGCTGCGGCGAATCAAGGGATCATACCAGCGGGGTTTCTCTGCAACATACCCCACGGCAGCCACCGCCGGCAATACCTCCCCCTCTTTCAGGGAAATCTTTTGGGAAAAACTGCTCTTTTTGAAGGTTCCACCCAACCAGCAGGTGCCGAGACCGATGTCGGTCGCGAAAAGAATGGCCTGTTCCAAGAGGTAGCCATAATCCTCCATATTGTGTTCGCCCCGCTGGGCGGCGCCGATGATAAAGCCGTGGCACCCCTTGATGATACCGTAGGTTCCCAGCCCTTTTAAGGCGGTCAGGTCACCTTCCCCGGCGGATACCAGTTCAAACCGTGCCCCTGTGCCGAGGGGGCCTGTCGTTGAGGTCGCCAATACCTCCGACAGTCGATCCCTCAACTCCGGCTCGACTGGCCGCGGATCATAACTGCGACAGGAAAAGCGCCGTCTGATCAGTTCGGTTATCGACTGCTTATAGGCTATCATTTCATCTCTCCTTGTCATGTTGGGCTTAAATAATCAATCGTCCACGGGCGGCGGAATCAGGACGAAATTGCCGACATGTCTCTTCTCGATGAACTCACGCTGCGCCTCGGCAATCTTCTCGAGCGGAAGTATCTTCGCTACAAGCGGTTCTATCTCACCGCGTTCGATGTAGGAAATAAGGTTCGGAAACACCGGCTCGTCCCAGGCAGTGCAGCCGATCAGCGTCAGATCCTTCAGATAAAAGGAGCGCGAGTCGAATGTTACCAGCGGCCCGCCGATCGCCCCGGAAGACGCGTATCGTCCCCCCCGCTTCAGGACCTCAATCAAGCCGCCAAAGGCCGGTCCCGCTACATTGTCGATAACGACATCTACAGACTTTTCACCGAGGGTCGCTACGACATCGTCATCACGATCGATGACACGATCCGCTCCGAGGGCACGAACCTCTTCCATCTTCGCCTTTGCCACAATCGCCGTCACGGTGGCACCCCGTCGCTTGACGAGCTGCACGACGGCCGAGCCCACACCGCCGGATGCTCCTGGAACGAGAACATGGTCCCCCTGCGAAACCTTTGCACGGTGAACCATGTTTTCAGCGGTCCCGTAGGCGCAGGGGATCGAACCAAGCTCGGCATCGCTCCAGTCGCAGTTGACGGGAAAGACCTCACCGGCAGGAACCTTGACAAACTGGGCGAAGGCGCCGTCGAAATCGGAGCCCATCCAGATATTTTCGATGGAATCAAAATCGGTCTCCCGCATGCAGGCGCGCACGAGGACGCGGGAACCGATGGTGCTTTCGTCCCCACCGGGGGCAACGGCAACGATGCGACCGCAGCAATCGGTACCCTGGATGAAGGGGAAGGGCGTTGCCTCGTTCCACCCGCCGTCGGCCTTGTGGGTTGCCTCCTTTTCCTGGTCGGTTGCCGCATCATCTGTGGCTGTGGTTACCGAGGAGGAGTACCAGCCGACGCGCGTATTAATCTCCGTGTTATTGACGCCGGCGGCGAGGACGTGGACGAGCACCTCGCCCGCCTCAAGTGCGGGAAGGCGGACCACGCGGCACTCGAGTTTGTCGTATCCGCCATTGCCGGCGGTAACAACGGCCTTCATCGTTTTTTCACCCGCTCGAGGATCGAACCGGTCGTTCTTTGGAGTACTATCCCATGTACTGCTCATATCGAATCTTCCTTTCATTTCGATGGTGCGACAGTCTTGTACCGTCGCCTTTCATGCCTCTTCTCTCATCAATCAAAAAAGGCAAACCTTATGACATCGAACTTGCAACCATAAATGCACGTACCGCAGAGAATGCATTCTCTATGTTCCATCTTATTTGTTTTCACCATCATCTCAACGGGCAGGCTCATCGGACAGTTCTCGTTACAACTATGGCAATGTCTGCATTTCTCCGAATCCGCCTTGAGGTGTAATGATGGCCACTTAACCTTGTTCCGTATCGTTCTCCCTATTATCATAAAGGGAGCCATCCAGCACAGATGATGGCAGAATGATCGCCTTCCAACAATAAACGCCGGCAATACGATGAGAAAGAGAAGAACGCAAAAATAGGCGATAAGGGCGCTTATATCTCCGATGGAAAGACCATATTTCGTCCGGTAGAAGAAATCTATTTTCTCATAACCGCCGCGCCTGATTGCTAATAGCACAATCATACAAATCCAGGGAACCCAGATTATCCATTTAATGGAGTCGCCCCTGGTTACTTTTTTGTCTCGTGCTTCAAAAATAGCCTCCTGGCAGCCTGCACCGGGGCATAGCCATCCACAGTAGGCCCTGCCGAGAACGAGAGCGCTCAGAAACATGAGCAGGAACATTATGAAGCTGCCGTTTATGATTCCGGCCAACGTTGCCTGAACGATAATAACGGGCGACAGGTAATAAAACAGTGCGGGAAACAGAAAAAATGCGGACAGAATTATTCCTTTTCTCAATTTTTGCCGTGTTTTCATGGTTGTGCCCTTTATGGCGCTAAATCTTAACACAACCATTACGTATAAGGCAATTTCGCCCGATCGGGAGATATGGGAATTGAAACGATAAACTGGCGCGTTTGGCTGTTTCGAGGGAAATGCGGAAACATCCGTGACAAGTTTTGTCAATGGGAAGACAAAAAATCTCCAGCTGTCGAGTTGTCTGATCTCCGAAAAAATCGGGCGCTGTCCCTATTTTAACCTAGTTTACTAGTTTAGTTATTCGAAATCACTGTCCTTCTTGTATGTGACGTAATCGTATCTGATTAGAATTCTGATCCCATGTTCCGTTTCGAGAACCTCTTCGAGAACCTCTTTCTGGGTGATAATAATTTTCGAACACCTGCCCTCGGTTGTTCTCATGATGATGACATCACCTTTTTCGACCGGCTCGTCATAGCCATATAAAAGGGCGTTCTCCTCGATGTAGTATCGTGAAATGTTGGTGTATTCAGAAGCTGCATCCTTCAGGATGGCATACTTGCAGTCCGTATTAAACCTCATTCGTGCTTCAACTGTGTCGTCTCCAATATTGTTAAAATCTATCTCTAGCGAACTAAAATCGAAATAAATCATACATTCATTTTCTGAGTAAGGCTCGTTGTCGGTGTAGAAATTATCGTAATAGCATTGAGCTATCCATTCAGGGAACAACTGGTCAAAAAACATCACAACACCCCAATCACTATAAGCGGAATATTCTCGCGTACGGCCGTCTAGATTATCCAGATCCAGTACGTCTAAAGCCATATAGAGGTTAAAGTAATCCGGACCTGAATACATACTAAAAAACACTTCAGAATCTTCGTGGCCGTAAGCCTGGGGTGCAATCGATGCCGCATTCACATTCATCGATAAACTGGATTCGCTCATGGCGATTATCTCGATCTGGTCGTAATTATCGAGGGTGATCTGTTGGGGCATAAACACTGCACCGGACCATTTGCGCACATCGACGGTGCTTTCATCGGTCTCTAAGAGAGGCATCTCATCATAGGTGCCGTCCGTGTAGTATGCCCTGACCCATTCAAGGTCAAACGGTCCCGAGGTAACCTCGACGCTGATAAGCCGGTTATTTATGTTTGAGGTGGCCATCGTTATTTCGGGGGCCTCGGGCGGCAGGACGAGCGTATGTCTGTCTTCGGCCTGCGCAATGGTTTCGCCGCCCACTCTGTTGACCGCCCTGACGAATATCTCCTCGCTTACCGGGCCCTCCTCATGGGTATACTCGAATATCATTGAACCATCGTAGAGGCGCGTCATGGAATAGTCTGTATCGTCGATGCTGCACTCCACCGACTCGATGCCGTCATAGTCGGTCACGCAGGCTACGATCCGTTTCATGTCCTGATCATGGTAGGCGTAGTAAATGATCGGACCGTCGCCATGAATCGCCGGATCGCGGGGGGCCTTGGCATAGATTATACTGTCTGCGTTGAGACGCAGGCTGCCGATATTGAAATCACTGTCGAGAGCCGCAAGATCATCGATGTTGTTGAGTTCAAGCGTGCCGGCGTCGATACGGAAATTCCAGTTGCTGATATCGGCAGTTTTGACCTGTCCGCCTATGGCATCATAATAATCAAACAGGATGGCATCGCTGTAGATGTCCTGCATGTTGTTGACGCCCCAGTGAAAGGCGTCCCAGAGGGTGATCTCAGGTGACGATAGGCTGTCATCGGCGTAGATCATTCGATGCACGAGGTTGCCGTCGCCCGTTTCCATGAAAAGATCGGCGCAGACCGAACGGCAGCGTGCCATATAGTTGCTCCAGTCCCCAACATTGACATAGTCGCCGGATTCAGGATCCATCTTCATGACATCCGCCTCGACCTGGGTGACGGTGATACTGACCGGCAGGCCGCACTCAAAATTCTGTAAATCCTGCAGGGTGAGCACGATCGGGTCGCCCGAATCATCTTTATCGATGACCCAGTACACACCGCTTTCCTGGGGATAGGAAGCTCCGGGTTCGAGTATCGTGATTGCCGTAGAAGGGGAGAGGGTTGCCACGTGTCGGCCGCCTATTTGAATAGTCATGGTCGGTCTGATATTGCTGGCGATGGCCGTGCCGTAGTTATATGCCTTGAGGAACAGTTTGAGATAGGCGGCTTGTGAGGGATTGGTCGTGACGGCCTTTGACCACTCTTCGGTGGTCGCTTCATGGCTTTCGGAGGTCTGGGAATAGGTCGTCGAATGGGTGGCGCTATTGCTGTACCCGCCCGACACGCTGGTTGTCACTTCTCCCTTGACTGTCCAGCCTCCGTCAGCACCGAACCCGTACTCCGCCCCCAGCATAACTTCGACACCTGCCTCGACATGCCATTCATGGGTGATGGAGTTACTGACTTCATTGGTGGTGGACCAGGAGGTTCCCTTCTCGATCGATTCACCATATGAATATTCAATGTCCTGGTTCAGTGTCACCGTGCATCCGAGCAGTCGAATGAAGATATCGGGGGTCGCCGGCACCATGGGGAGATCGCCCGGCATTTCAATCGATACATCCATATTGAGACCGCTGACTTCCAGCAGATCATCGAAGGGGTCCTGATCGGATGATCGCTGGTTGGGGTCTGTTTTATAGTAGGGCTGGTCGAGGCTGTAAGTATCCCAGGGCAGGCACTTGTCGATCATCCAGTCATAGACATAGCCGTACATCTCGAGGTAATTGGCAATGCCGTCACCATCGTTATCATAGTCCTCACCGTCACAGATGCCGTCGCCATCATCATCCTGATCGAGGGCGGCGATTGCACCGTCATGATCCCTGTCCGGTATACGCTCATCAGGATCAAAAAAGGCGGATTCGAAGATCTCAAGATAATCGGACAAACCGTCTCTGTCGCTGTCGGGATGGTGACTGTCGGTACCCAATTCATCGGTTTCCACATCATCGGGTATGCCGTCATTGTCGCTGTCAGGAGCCGTTGATTCCTGCATCAGCGTCATAACCTCACCCAGTGTGGCAAGATCGCTGTCGATATCTTCGGAAGTTAAGCTGTTATTTGAATTTGAATTTGAACAACCAACGACAAGTAATAGTAAAATCAGTAATGCATAGGCTGTCTTCTTCATGATCGCGCCCCCTTAGAGAAATCACTGCTGCTCAGAATGTGTTGAAATACGGTATTGAAAGAACCGACTATGGGTGAGACCTTATAGTCGTAACAAGGCCACTGCCAGATACAATTGACCAAACTGAATCGGCACCCGTTGTTGCCTTATATCGCTACTATTTTGTTATCAGGAATCAAAAGGGGCACGCATCACAAGCTATCACCCCTCGAAAGCCATGAAACGCTACAAAGAATTATATCTAACTTCGATACATTGCGTAGCATTATAATTCGCAAATTTCAAGGGAGAAAAAGTGCTGGGCGAGACAAGGGGGGGCAAGGATTGAAAAAACCTATGCCGGTATTCGATATTTTGGAATCCCAAATGATGGGGATTTAAGATGAGAAAAATCTCAGCTGTCGAGCTGCCTGATCTCGGGAGGCATCAATATATCATATTTGTTTCCGAGCGTGCGGACGAGCTGTATGAAGTTCGACGGCATGGGGATTTCCCTCGGCACGAGGAGAATTTTCAGTTCATTGGCATGGGTAAGGACGGGATAGCTGTCGACACCCTCCTGATGATCGCAGAGGACCTGCACCCGGAGTGCGTCGGTCAGAGCTACCATCATATCGACGAGGTGAAGCGGTACCTCGTTCAGCGTTTCATCTATAAGCTCCCCGTTTTCTTCGGAAAAATCGAGGTAGGGTTTCCCCTCATTAGGGGTGCCGAAGATATCGTTGACGACGGCACCGGTGAGCATGGTGATAAAGGTCGCTTCCTTTTCGGGGTGCCTGTCGGCCAGGTACTCCTTGAGCCGCTTGAAAAAGACCATCTGGATGACGGCGACCCCCTGTCGCAGGATCGGCACCAGTCTGCTTTCAAATTCTTCCACCACACTTCCTCCGGCTTTGCTGCCCCTCTCTCACCCATTCCCCTCCCTTTGTCAAGCGAAAAACACTGGCCCCTTTCACCGGGAAGCATTATAATTCTTGAAGAGAAATCCGGTTCTGCCGGATAAGAACGGAGGTGCCTTATGGGTTTTGTAAAATCCTCGGAAGAGGTGGAGAGCCTTCTTCTGAAGACCTTTGATTTTTTCAATGCCGAAATGCTGACCGTGGTGTGGGAGACCAAACCCGGAATCGTCGCACGCCTCCTTCCTCCACCGCTGAAGCCGGCGAAACGGCCGCTCGCAGGCGCCTTTCTTGCGTACTATCCCGAGACGAACTTCGGTGTCACCTATCGGGAAGGAGCTCTCTTTTTGCTGGCCGAATTCAACGGCGAGGAGGGGGCCTATTACATCGCCATGCCTGTGGATAACGATATGGCCATGATCGGCGGCCGCGAGTTCTACGGATATCCCAAGAAGATGGCCACCATCGAACTGGGGCGCGAGGGAAGTGTCATGAAGGGCTGGGTGGAACGCCACGGTGTGAGATATTTCGAACTGTCCGCAACTCTCGACGGCACGCTCAATACCGGTGACGCTGCAGAGATTCTTCTCGAGGCCTTCGGGATGGATGAAAATCCCGTTCGCACCGTCTTCAATTTCAAATACTTTCCCGCACCGGAAGGCATGGGGTTCGACTACAATCCCCGCCTCATAAGAGAAGAGGTGGAGTTTCACCATACGGTGATCGAGATGGGTTCGGCCGAGGTAACCCTCCGGCCGTCCGAGTTCGATCCTTGGGCGGAGGTTGAGATTGTGCGGGTTCTGGGGGCATTCTATACAAAGGGTGACAATTCGATGCGAAAAGGGGAGGCGGTCGCCGAGGTGGATCAGATGGACTTTGCCCCCTACGCCTTTCTGAAGGTCGATCCCTTTTAGAATCTCCGGGGGAAGTTTCGCCGCAGTTGAGGCAATTCGCAGGAGATATTCGTGATATTTTTCCACGGCATGGAAGTTTCTCACTGAGAAGCGATGCGGTGGATTGTCCTGCGGAAAAATCCCTGTGGCCTCCGATCGGTTAGAAGCGGTATCCCATGGTCATGCCGGCAAAGGTGCCGTCGGAGTCACAGAAATCGATGTTCGAATCGGTGGAAACGTAACCTGTTATGACCTTCAGGTAGAGCGCCGGCGAACCGAAGAGGCCCGATATCTGTGCCGTCAGGAACATGGCAAAACGACTGTCCTCCCGTTTCTTCCCGAAAAGCGGGTGGGATTCGTCATACTGATCGAAGGAGTAGGCAAAAACCGGCACCATCAGAAAGGGCGGCGAACGGTACATCAGAAGCACCGCCGCTCCGTAGCCATCGTAGGAATTGCTGGCACCATCGAAGTCACCCCGCTCATAGGTGAGTGAGGGGGTCACACTGAAGTCCCGCGTCACATCCATCCGATAATCGACCGATGCCTCGTAGATGATCCCGTCTCTCGCGAGCGATTTATCGAGTTTCCCTATTCCATCATCCTCAACATCGACGCTGGCAATCTTGAAGCTGACACCGAGCGGTGTGCCGGCGATGGCGCCGAGCGACACTTTTCCGCCGTACTTTGTCACATCCGTTTCCTGTCGCGAACTGCCCGTCTGGTAGGGATTTTTCCAGACCTCCTGAAAGGGGGTATAGATCACCGAAAGATCAAGGATGTTCTCGCGCTCCCCGAGGGGGATGACCGTTCCCAGGCTCAAACCGAACTCCTCGCCACCATCCGTATCGCTCTTCAAATAGACCGCCCTTCCCTCTCCCAGAGAGGCACTCAGATTGAAGAGGACGACCGGCAGGATGGACGATTCGCTGTCCGCTTCCTTGCTGAGACTGCCGATGCGGGCGTCGCTTCTCGTGCTGAAATTATCGCTGCTTTGAAGGTAGAGAAAGCCCGTTTCGAGACGGCTCCCCTGACTCCCGTTCAAGGCGAACAAAGGACAGGGAAGGAGCATAACAATTATAACCGTTAGCAGGATTACTTTTTTCATGATATCTCCCCCGGCAGTTTTTTGCAGGTACGCCAATATAACAAAGTATAGGCCCAAAATGGAACAATAATCGTTCGTGTAAGACCATATGACTCATACTTTTCGCTGTCATTTTTGAGACGGTCATAGTATTCTTTTTTCCGCTTTCTTTCCTAAGAGAAGAAAGCGGGGGGATAGCATGGGGCATCTATCGGGGAAGGAACTCTATCGGGATCTCGGCGAGAAGATCGACGGTCTGGCGGCGCGCGCACCGCAGAACGAGCGATTCTATGCCATTCTGCGAAAGCTTTATTCAGAAGAGGAAGCTGACGTTGTCGTCAAGATGCCCTACGGCCTCGCAAATCTGGAGCGGGTCGCCAGGGCAACGGGATATGACGGGACAAAACTGCAGCACATTCTCGAAAGCCTGACGTCGAAGGGGCTCGTCCTCGATATCTGGGCAAAGGGCGAATACCACTACATGCCCTCCCCCATGGTCGTGGGAATCTTCGAATTTACGATGATGAGGACCGATGCCGGCCACGATGCCAGGATGTTTGCCCACCTGATGCACGACTACATGCAGGGAGACGATTCCTTCTACGCGAAAAACCTGGCACAGGGTGAACAGGTTTCCATTATGCGATCGCTCCCGCACGGCGATGCCGTGAGACCCGAGGAATACGTGGAGGTTCTCGACTACGAAAAGGCGGCGGCCCTCGTGGAGGAGGCCGACAGATACGCCGTCGGTCTCTGCTCCTGCCGCCACAAAGGGTACCATCTCGGCACAAAGGAGTGCGACGTTCCCCTGGAGAGCTGCACGTCTTTCGGGATAGCGGCGGATTACATTATCAGAAACAATCTCGGGCGGGAGGTCTCAAAGGAAGAGATGCTCGAAACGCTCGAGCTTTCAAAGGAACACGGCCTCGTCCTCAATGCCGACAACGTCCGGCACAGAATCATGTTCATCTGCCAGTGCTGCAAGTGCTGTTGCGCCACGCTCCAGGGAATCAGCACATTCGGTTATCCCAACACGGTAGTGACATCGAGTTTCATCGCCGAAGTCGACGACGAAAACTGCAACGGCTGCGGTCTTTGCGAGAAGGCCTGCCCCATCAATGCCATCGAAATGGTGCCGATCGAGAACCCCGAAACGAAAAAGAAGAAACAACCCGCCATCGATACCGGCATCTGTCTCGGCTGCGGCGTCTGCGCTCTCAGCTGTAAATTCGAGGGGGTTCACCTGACGAAGAGAAAACAGCGGGTCATTCACCCGGAGACGACCTTCGAGAGGATCATCCTCCAGTCGCTCGAGAGGGGAACGGTACAGAACCAACTCTTCGACGATCCGACCAGTATTTCCCACCGTTTCATGAGAACCTTTCTCGGGGCGTTTTTTAGACTTTCACCCGTCAAGAAAGCCCTCATGAGCGACATGCTGCGATCGTCCTTCCTTAAATCGGTAAAGGTGGGTGCAATGTTTCAGGAAAGGGGGTGGCAGACGGAACTCTGAACAAATCTCTCGTTTTTATTCTTCCACTTCTCCGGTAACATTCATCGGCTCCGGGAATTCACCGGTTGCGAATTAGGCTGTGACATGTCATACACTCTCCGCTGGTAGATCGACCATCTTTGATCGGCACAATCCGCTCTTACCCGTCAAACACCCAGAGAGGAACAACCATAACAACAGGAGGTGAAGAAGATGAAAAAGGGTGATCTTTTCATGATGGTTCTATGCCTGTGGACCCTGCTGCCTTTTACCACCCAGCCACTTGCTGCCCTTCAATCAAGGAATGATGAGACGATGCTGAAAATAAATCCGGATACCGACGTGGTGCTTCTCGTCAGAAAAGGAACGGGAAAGGACCCCGCCGGATGGGAAAAGAGGAAGGCGGCAGGGAGGGGAAATGCCGAAAACGAGATCCTTGATAAGCGGGAGGGGTGGAAAAAACGTGCAGGACAATGGTTAAAGCAGGAAGATAGGTGGCGAAAAAAGAGGGAACAGATACGAAACAGGATAGAGAAGATAGAGCAGGATGAGATAAAACTCAAAGGTGAGAAGGAAAAACTTCGAAAAGAATTAGAGACATCATAAGGAGCGGAAAGGGAGGGCTGAGATACTACTGTCGAATCTCCTTTCGGGAATTGGGATCGTCGGGGTAGCAGCGCAAAATTGTCCCCTTCTTGAAGCAAGGATTACCGGCCAGGCTCCACCGATACTGCCTTTCTCAATGCGATAAAGGTCCTTTCATTGTCGTTTGTTGAAAGGACGACCCGTGCCGGCGCATCAGCGCTGCTCTTGGTCGCATAAATATGATCGATATTTATCCTCATCTGGGCCAGTATCTTCGTTATAGACAAAAGTGCTCCCGGCCTGTTTTGAACCTCCAGCATGACTGCATCGCGTTCCACCGCGTAGCCGATATCTTCATCTTTGAAGGCATCCAGCGCTCGACGGATATCATCGACAACCATCAGAATTATTGCCGTATCCTTGTCTTTCATGCCAAGGCCAACAACTCCCTCGATGTTGATGCCTCGATCCGCCAGGTACGCCGTTGCCGTGTTCAGAATGCCGGGCTTATTCGATACCGTTAACAAGATCTCTTTTGTCATCGACGCACTTTTCAACATCTTTGCACCTCCCTAGCAATGTTTTTCGCAAATATTACGGCGCTTGAAAATATACGATTACAAATAATGAGATGCCGCTGCTACGTTCTGAGCACTGAATGCACAGGAGAATTCGCCCCTTTCGAACACCATAGGCAACACCCCTATAACAGATTGGTTTTCAATATAAAATCGGAAAAACGTTTATTCCTCGTGAAGCAAATTGCCGAGAAGAGTGGTCGTGGGAAATGCTCAATTTGCTGTTCGAGTGAGAGCCCCTTGAGAATCCTTTTGAAGTGGAAAAAGTATACGTCACAGGACGGTAAAGGGTCAAGGTAAATATTGCTATCCCACGGTGTAAAAGCCCCTCAGAAGATACCACCCGACTTTTTCATCAGCCGACCCTTTTAATTTTTCTCTTATTACCGTATAGTATTGTCATTAATCCCCTTTACAGGAAAAACGGCCATGCCTATCAGATTACTTCTCATCGATGCGCTCAACCTTATCCGCCGCGTTTATGCGGCACAGCCGGGAGAGGACGGACCGGAGCGAACGGAGAGCGCCCTGGCGGCAAGTGTCCAGTCACTTGAACGGGCGCTTCGGCAATGCGGGCCGACCCATGCCGTTTCTGTCTTCGACAGTGAGGAAAAAGGGTGGCGCTATGAGCTCTATCCCGATTACAAGGCCGGACGGGAATCGATGCCCGAAGCACTCTTCACCTCGCTGCCCCGGTTCAAAGAGGCCTTTTCCGAATGCGGCGTTCCTTCGCTGGAGTTTTTAGCTATGGAAGCGGATGATATTATCGGCACGCTTGCAGAAAAAACGGCCGAGAATGGAGGAAATGTCGTCATTCTTTCAACGGACAAGGTCTTTTTTCAGATCCTGTCAAAGCGGATTATCGTCCGCGATCACTTCAACAGAAAAGACCTCGACACAGAGTACGTCAAGGGGCGATACGGTGTCTATCCCGAGCAGTTTGAAGATTTTCTCGCACTTTCGGGTGATACGACGAATAATATTTCCGGTGTCACCGGCGTGGGACCGAAAAGAGCCGCACAATACCTCAATGAAATCGGAAATCTGGAAGATATCCTCGCCGTTTCTCATACCATACCGGGAAAACCGGGAGAAATGCTCTACCGGCAGGGCGACGACGCACGCCTCGCAAAACAACTGGTGACCCTCAAAAGGGACCTCTCCTTCGGCCTGAACCTCAGGGATTTTCGGTACACCCGGAGAGGATAAAAGAAAACACCTTCAGGACAGTAATCAGCAGAAACGCAAGGAGGGACGAGATGAGAATTGTCGTGACGAGGATCTTTATACCCTTGCTGATTGGGATTTCCGTGGTTCTCCTTCCGGGCTGCGCAATCAAAGCACCACCTGTTGTGATGGATGTGGGAACAGAGTCCAACCTTGCCCGCCATAGTCAGGAATTCCGAAGGGAAATCATCACCGTGACCGAGGGCGTTCATGTTGCCGTCGGCTACGGCCTCGCCAATGCGATCCTTATCGAGGGTGATGACGGCGTCATCATCGTCGATACACTGGAAAGTGTGGAGGCGGCACTCCCCGTCAAGGAGGCCTTCGACAGGATCACTGTCAAACCGGTGAAGGCGATCATCTACACCCACAATCATGCCGACCATATCTTCGGCGCCACCGTCTTTGCCGGCAATGACACCCCCGATGTCTACGCCCACGAAACGACCCTCTATTATATCGACAGGATTCTGAGTATCATCCGCCCCACCATCTACAGACGGAGCATGCGACAGTTCGGGACCCTGCTGCCCGAGGGTGGTCTCATCAACGCGGGGATCGGACCGCGTCTCGTCTACGACATGAGGAAAACAACGGGGCTCATACGACCAAATAAGACCTTTTCCGGCGACCGTCTCGACCTCGAAATCGCGGGGGTAAAACTGGAGCTTTTCCTCGCGCCGGGTGAAACGAACGACCAGATAGTCCTCTGGCTTCCCGAGAAGAACACCCTTCTCTGTGCCGACAACTACTATAAATCCTTCCCCAACCTCTACGCCATCAGGGGAACAGCCTACCGCGACGTCACCCGCTGGGTCGCAAGTATCGACAAAATGCGCGCACTGCGACCCGACTATCTCATCCCGGGACATACGAGACCGGTTATCGGTGCAGACAGGATCTACGAGACACTCACCAATTACCGCGATGCGATCCAGTTTGTCCATGACCAGACCGTTCGCCACATGAATCTCGGGTTCACCCCTGACGAGATCGTTGAGCGGGTGAAACTGCCGCCCCATCTGGCAAATCTTCCCTATCTCCAGGAATATTACGGCACCGTCCCCTGGTCGGTCCGTGCCGTCTATAACGGATACATCGGCTGGTTTGATGGAAATCCCACGAATCTCTTTCCCCTTCCGCCCCGCGAGAGGGCAGAGCGATTTGCCGGAATCGCCGGCGGGAAAGAAAATATTCTCAACGAGGCCGAAAGGGCCGTCTCCGAGGACGACTATCAATGGGCACTTGAACTCGCCGATCATCTCATCGTCCTGGAACCGGGGAACCACAGGGCACGAACGTGCAAGACTCGAGCCCTGAGAGCCCTCGGCGCGAGACAGATCGCCGCCACGGCGAGAAACTACTACCTGACGCGGGCCCTGGAATTAGAGGGGAAACTTGTTATCGGAGAACAGGAGATCAGGGACCGGGACCTCGTCCACAGTATCCCGCTTGCGGCCATATTCAAGGCAATGGCCGTCAGTCTCAATGCCGAAAAGAGTGCCAGCGTTGAGAGGGTCGTGGGATTTCGCTTCCCCGATACGGGGGATGCCTTTACCGTCCATGTCCGGAGGGGCGTCGCCGAGATTCAGCCGCGCCTTTCGGAGCATCCCGACAATACGGTAACCGTCAATTCGCTCGTGTGGAAAGAGATTGTCGCAGGGATGAGAAACCCCGCCCTCGCTCTCGTAAAGGGAGATGTTACTATCGAAGGAGGTACCTTCGAACTGGTAAAGTTTCTGGCGCTTTTCAAATAAGGCTGAAACCGTCACGCGGAAAAACCCTCTTTTACGTCTGATCATCGAGGGGACCAAAGAGGACCTCCAGTTTCGCCTCGTTTTTCTTCATATCGTCGGAGCCGTCCCAGAAGAGACCTATCGCATAGAGAAGCCGGAAGGCCAGGAGAGGGGTCAGTTTTTCCAGCTTTTCGATCAGGATATCGGGGTTCGTTTTGAACTGACTGCTCGGCCCTTCGTACTTTTCCACATCCTCGAAATCCCATACAACCAGCGATGGCCATTCGGAGAGCCGCTCCAGTTCCATTTCCGAATTCTTGAAGACCTCACAGAGAAGCAAGATTTCGTTCCTGGTAAAATACCCCGTAAGCTCCTCTTGTGCCATATCGAGGAGGGCATAGAAGGAGCGAAGGTCCTCCTCGACCGACGCGGAGAGGTCCTTTGCCCTTTCCGGCATGATCCTCTTTAAGTTTTCCGGTATATGAAGATCGGCATCCATAATTCCTACCCCCTTCGAGAGTGCCCTTCATAGTACCCGCAATCTCCCTGCAATGCAACGGTCTTCCGCTCATACCTTCTAAGAACGGTAAATTTCAGGTTTTTCCGCCCTCAAAATCAGGTATCTCCCGATGGCAAAAGTTTACAAGATCGATTAGAGAGCCTTATAAAGGTGTAGTGGAAAACCTCAACGCAAGGAGTCCATGACAGATGACACATAACAAAACGTTACAAAAGGCTGACAAGCTTACCGACATCCTGAATCCCGCCATTCATCACTGGGCGAACGGCAACGGGACACTGTACAACAATTTCTTCCCCACGGTAAAATCAGGGCTCCAGTGGCTGACGGAACAATACGAGGAGCAAAGTGGAATCAGCTTGGAGTTTAAAAACGGAAAAGGGTCTGTCGACGTGGATAGAGACATCAATTTCCTCATTTTTCACGCAACACAGGCACTGCTCACCGCTATCTATGAACACGGGACAGCGGAAAACATCTTGGTATCAATTGAGTCAACGGGACACAACATCAAGGTAAGTATCGAAGACGACGGAGAAGGATTTGATGTATCGGACAGTAATGCTCTCATGGCTTATTCGGAAGAGCACTCCCTCAAGGGGCTGAACGAAGAGCTGAAATTGTTCGGCGGACGCCTGGACGTGGAGTCCCGAGAGGATGAGGGAACACGGGTGACAATCTTTGTCCCACCCTACGCGGCTGAAAACTGCGGTACACGAATGATCATGTAATATTTTTAAGCACCTTGGGTACGTTTCTCTCTTGCTAGGAAACGTGTCCACAACGGATTCACATACATAGCTAACAATTTCGGGGCGGAAGCCATGATATTTCACGCTGACTTTGAACCGATTACTGATACTCTACCGAAGCTGATTACGACTGGTAAGCACTACTCATTCGCCGAAAGCTCACGCGACAACGACAACTGATTCTCCTGATCACACGAAAGACTCAGAACCATGGCTCCCCCCCCGAACCGGTTTCTGGAAAAGAAATGACGTTGTTAATACAGGCTGTCCCTGCTTTTCCATAAGAAAAGGGGGCACGTCATGACATCTTTTCTCTTTTCATATCTTCAAACAGTCTTTTTCATGTATGCATTTCTACCACATCACCGTCCTGCATGATATAGTCGCGTTGCACCATCTGACCGTCACGTACCGATGTTCCCCATATCCTGGCATATTTCAGCTTTACCACGAAATCCTTGTGAATCCTGTCCGCAAGGTCTTCGAGGGTGCTCTCACGGGGAATCACGAAGGGTTCCTCCAGGTCGGGTTCTTTGCCGGGGCTCTTCGTGTAGACCCGGATGACGTGGGAGATTTCATAGAGCATCCCCAGAAGCTCCCTGCAATGCTTTCCCTCTTCTATCGAAATGCCAATGGCGGGCACCTTCATCGCCGTGAGTTCCAGAAAGGTTTCGAAATCCTCTTCGTCTTTTTCATCATCTACCTTGTTGACAACGACAATCACCTTCTTGACGAAGGGAACCTTTATGAGGGTATCGGGGAGGGGAAACCCCTCGGGAAAAATCCGGAATGTTTCAAGGATATCGACGGTCTCTTCAACTTGCCCTATCGGATCACCGGAAATATCGACGAGTATAACAACGATATCGGCGCGGCGAATCAGATCGGCCATCAGGGGATCAACATAGTTTTTCGTAATGGGAGGTGTATCGACAATCTGAAACTGTATGTTTTCGTAGGGTGCCATCCCCGGCGTGGGTTTGTGGGTTGTATGGGGAAATTCCGCCACCTCTGGCGAGGCCTTTGTCAGGTGAGCGATGAGAGATGATTTTCCCGTATTGGGAGGGCCGATAACGACGATCTGGGCAGCTCCCTCCCGCTCGATGGAAAATGCGGTTTTATGTTTTGACGTTCCCTTTTTCTTTCGGGACTGATCTTTATGCTTCGAGAGCCGGCGGCGAAGGTCAGCCCGAAGCTTGTCCGTTCCCTTGTGTTTGGGCACAACGGCAAGCATCTCTTCGAGGGCCTTCACCTTGGCATCGGGCGCTCCGGCTTCCCGGTAACGCTTCTCCGCTTCTAAGTAGTGTGGTGGTAGATTGGCCGGCACGAATGGTTACATCCTGTCAGTAATCTTTCCATTGAGGAACTTCCTGAAAATCGGCGCAGCGTTCTATTTCTTTTTCAACTCCATCCCGCAGCAGGAAAAGGTGCAGGGGTCGTTATCCGGATGGCATTTACACTCTTCCGCCGGTTTATCGGCATCCTTGCATTGTTTCAGAACCTCGAGTTCAATGCCACACTCTTCGCAATAGTAAATTTCACCCGTTTTCATCTCATGACAATTCGGCATAACACATACCTCCATGTTTGTAATGAAAAGTTCTCGACCTAATTGGTCAAAGGCTGACACTTACTATTCATATCCGAAGGACGTGGATTACTTTCCCGACCCTTGCAGATCACGCTTCCTTATCCTTACCTTCCCTGTAGAAATTCGTCAGAAATTCTTCATCCATTGGAGAGAGATTGAATTCCTGTCCTGCTTTCATAATCAGCTTGGCGACGGGTGTTCCGTCATCGTCCTGAAGTCTGGATGAAATCCACTTGATTGCCTGTCGTATCTTTTCACCCTTCGGCTGAACTACTGTCATACCCCTACTCCTTTCTAAAAATACCACCGTCGATCATTACAAAACAGTATAGGTGATTTTACACTATAGTTTGAATATTATCTATCCCGTTTTTGAAATTCTTTCACCCCCCACCATCCTGCATGGCCTATCTCCACGGGACAACAAAAAAAGGCGGACTTGCATACTGCGAAATAATGATTATATTGATAAGATATAAGAGTTTGTAATGGGGAGTTTTAAGCAATGAAGGAAATGGCAATTTTGCTTTTAATACTAGTCGGATGGATTGTCTTGCAGACATACATTCTTCCCCGGATGGGGATATCCACCTGAATGAGCAATACCTGCCAGGTGGCAGACAAAAAAGACCCGAAAAAGAAGGGGAACAGACCCTCAAAAGTGGGGAGTGAATAGGAATAAGCCCTCTACTTTCTACTTGACAGGACACTATTATTACTTTAGTAAGCGCATAGTAACCAGAGGGAATTGTTATGAGAACGAAAACAGCACGCTTTAGTGCAGCCGTCATCTGTTTCTTTTTTGCCCTTGTCTTTGTCCAGACATCGCAGGCGGCAATACAAACGTTTACCCTGAAGGTTTCCGGCTGTTGGACCTGATCGGGCAAGTACAGGATAAGGTCTATCCTGAAAAACAATGAGGGTATTACTGATTTCTCGACTGATCGTATAAACTCGCGAATTACCATCACCCTCGACGATAAAAAAACAAGTGTGGAAGAAATAATAGATGACATAAGAAAGAGCGGGTTCAGGATAACGGAGCGAATTGACTCCATCGGCATAGAAACTTCGAAAAAAACGCACGATAGCCCTTCAAGTCAATGATACTTCCCCTTGACAAATCAATATAATTGCTCTATTTAGCGCTGTCCGAAAATCAAAGCAGGAATCCAAGGAGATAAAAAAGTGGACGAAGAATCACCTATATATGGTTATCCGGCAATACCGATTTGCTGGATGATATTTATCATCGGTATAAGCCTTATCGCTATTATACCTTCACTCTACGTGCGGTACATCCCCCCCCAGATGGTAGCCATTGAAACGAGGGTTTATCAGGTTACGACAGAGATGCCGTCGGTGGAAAAACCTCCCGATCCCCTACCTGAAGTTGTCTCTCAAAAACCCCCTGTCGAAAAAGCCAAACACCCCTATAATCCCATCATAAAAAAAGCTGCTGAGCGCTATGAAATAGATCCTGCCCTCGTGAAGGCAATTATTATGGCGGAATCAAATTACAATCCACAGGCAATTTCAAAGGTGGGGGCACGGGGCCTTATGCAATTAATGCCGGAAACTGCCGCAGCGCTCGGAGTGGAAGACTGCTTTAATCCGGAACACAATATCCATGGCGGGGTCAGATATTTCAGGCAGCTTCTCGATCGCTTTGACGGGAATATTGAGCTTGCACTTGCAGCCTACAACGCCGGCAGCAGAAAGGTCAGAAAATATAACGGAATACCCCCATTCAGGGCAACACAGATATACATTGAAAAGGTCTTCGTCTACTACGAACTGTACAAAAAAGAGATGTTCGGAGAACACGAGAGGGTATAAAAAGGAATGCAATCGTTGTTTGCAGGCACTCACGATTGCAGTTCAGTTCACTCTTCCCCCATTTCAGATCAGATGAATCATACCCCCCCCGATAACAAACATTTCTCCGGTCACGTTGAGCATGCAGCTTTTACCAGGACGCCTTGAATTTTGTTCCTTCTATGTGCAGGGATACCTCGAGCCGCCTGATGCCCAATGAGCAGGAAAAGGTAAGGATGAAGTACAAAACGGTGATGGTGATCCAGACCTCAAAGGTGAGATAGGTTGACGACATGAGTTCCAGTCCCTGAAAGGTCAATTCCTGAACGGAGACGACGGAAACGATGGCCGAATCCTTGATCGTCGATATCAGCTGCCCCGCAATGGGGGGCAGTATTCTGCGAGTCGCCTGCGGGAGAATCACGAAGCGCATCTGCTGCCACCAGGAGAGCCCCGATGCGGACGATGCCTCCCACTGGCCCTTTTCAATCGATTGAATGCCCGCCCTGATTATCTCCGTCATGTAGGCCCCTTCATACAACACCAGCGTAATAATGGCGGAAAGAAAGGCGGAGAACTGGCCGGGAGATGCCATGAAAAAGGCAAGGATTCTCCGGGTCCGATCCGGGAGAGAAAGAATAAAATCCTCCACACCGAGGACCGTCATTATCTGATCACTGAGAAAAAAATAGAAGATGAATATGAGAACCAGTGGAGGAACATTCCTGATCAATTCAACATAGCTTCGTGCGGTGAGACGCTTGAAGAGGCTCCTGCTTGTCCGGAAAAATCCCATGACCGTTCCGACTATGACGGCAAGCAGGGTCGTCCAGAGGCTCAATTTGATCGTGGTAATAAATCCCTGCATGAGGAGATTGACGACCCACCTTCCCCGTTCCTCGTCGTAGCGAAACATATACTGGGGAATAACCGACCAGTTCCAGTGGTAGTCAATAACCACCGTTGTCCTGTAAACAAGATAGGCCAGGGCTGTCAGTATAATTGCTATAACCGCCACATCGAGCGTGGTTATCCCTCGTTTCCTGCGCACCACGGAGCACCTCAGCATCTAAAAATGCGGCAACAATGAGCCTTCGAGCGACACCCCTTCGCTACTTTACACGGTCCTGCCAGTCCTTCGTTCCGAACCAGTAATGCTTGCGTTCCTTCAACCAGCCTTCTGCTTCGACCACCCTGATCCAGTTGTTAAAATAATTCAGTGTATCGGTATCGCTCTTCTGAACGGCAAATCCGATCGGCTCTCTGGTGAAATTGTCCTCAAGGGGGAGAAAAAGCCTGTCGGGATACTTGATTGCCTGAAACGCAGGGAGCGGCGCCGATGCGACCACTGCGTGCACTCTGCCGTTTAAAATTTCCTGCACCGCCTGGGACTCGTCGTCAAAGAGCCTGAGTTTCGCCCGTGGCATGAACCTCTTTGTCGCTTCCGCTGCCGTCGTACCGATACGGGCGGCAATGGAAACATCGGGACGATTGAAGTCCCCGAGAGAATCAAACCCCGCTGCCAGCTTTTTATGTGCCAGAAGGGACATGCCGGTATAATCGTAGGGAATGGAAAAATTAACCTTCAGATTACGATCGGGTCGTATTCCCATGCCTCCGATAATGACATCGAATTTTCCCGTCAGAAGGGCGGGAATAATACCGGACCATTTGGTCGGAATAAATTCCACCTTGACGCCCATGTCTTCGGCCAGCCGTGTGGCCACATCGATCTCGAAGCCGATTAACTCTCCCTTCTTGTCCTTCATGGCCCAGGGAACGAAGGTTGACATTCCCACCTTGAGGACACCGCGTTTTACCACCTTTTCTACGGTACTCGCCCTTACCAGATCCTGCTGGATAGTTGCGGAATAGCTACCCGTCGTCGCCGCAACAACAAACAGAACCGCCAGGAAAATCATTAATGAAACAGGTCGTCGCTTCATGAGTTCCCTCCTTTCACTCCACTCAATATGCTGCCTTTAGTCTCTCTTCCAGGGCATGGACCCCGAAGGAGAGCGTCCCCGTTACGACAAGATAGATCGCCGCGACGGTAAACCAGATTTCAAAGGCGAGAAAGGTTTCGGCAATAATGGCCTGCCCCTGCATGGTGAGATCGTAGATGGCAATGGTGCTTACCAGGGCCGAATCCTTGATAAGAGAAATGATCTGACTCGTAAGCGGCGGCAATACATGCCGCACCGCCTGCGGCAGAATGACATGCCGGTATGTTTGATAGCTATTCATTCCGAGACTGTGGGCCGCTTCCCACTGCCCCCTGTCGATGGAAACGATGCCCGATCTGAAAATTTCCGATATGTAGGCCCCCTCAAAGAGGCTGAGCGCCAGAACGGCCGAAGCAAAGGCACTGATATCGACAACGGGCGATATGACAAAGTAGATAAAAAAGAGTTGTATCAGAAGCGGGGTATTTCGGATCAGTTCGAGGTAACTCCAGGCAACCGCACGGGCAGCAAAGGAATCGGAAAGCCTGAATATGGCCGCCACCAGACCGAAGGTAAAGGCCAGTACCAGGCTGACGGCAGTTATCTGAAAGGTAATCCAGAGACCCTGAAGAAGGGGCCCCGCCATAAGCCGGTTGTTTTCAAAGGTAACAATATATCTCTCGACACGGTACCATTGCCAGTGGTAACCGAGTCGTTCGGTACCGATGGCAAGGGTCCCTACGATTACTCCCGCAAGGAGAAAAAATTTGACGACATCGATGGCAACCATAGAGCGTGTCTTTTTAGAGGAATATATGTCTCTCATACTTTTTTACCGTTAACCCTTTAAGGACGGCCGAAGTAGAGAGAAAACTCCACACCGTCAGCAAGAAAGAAACGAGCATTATGTCAGTCACAAAATGGTCGGTACTATTTACTTCAGACGAATTCTACGGCAAGATCTGGGAATTCTTTTTTAAATTCCTTCTCGAGGTTCTTCATAATAGTGGACATGATCGCCATTGCGATCCCTTCACAACTTATGCATGCAGGCCGATGGCTGAGAAAATCGGTAAAGATATACATCTCCTTTTTCTCCTCGTTATAGCGGACCCTTGTTACAAGTCCGAGCCTGGCCACTGAGAGATCACTTTCGGGGTCTTTGACCCTCTCCAGGATGGAATCGATTGTGGCCGTCATCTCCGGAGTCATCACGGCATATCTCCAAGCAATACCGATCAACCGATACCATAAACGGTATTGACCTATCATTTATTATAATAAATCTGCAGGGGAAAAACAAGATAAAGAGCGTGGCGAGGGAAGCGATAGAGGGTTGAAATCCGCTGTTGCTTTTCACAGCATCATCAGGAATTAGATGGGAAGGGAAGACCGTTAGTGGTTCTTGCACTGCGGTGCCCATCTTCTCACGGAAGTCAGCTCATGTGATCACAATGGACACCGATGGTATGCACTCTTTCTGCCTGGCTATTTTTTGGAATCTTTATGTACCTGAGAATTTCCTTTGAAATGCTTGATCTTGTCTCGACGCGACTTCTCGTGGAACATCTTCATCTGTCGAAAACGTTCTTTTCCAACAATTTCACGTATCTTCATCACAAAATTGAAACGCTCTTCCGAGAGCTTTGCCCGTTCCTTCTCCAGTTTCTTATACTGTTTCTTTACGGCAACATCGTCCATATTCCCGTCTTCCAAAAGGTTGTCGAGCTCAAACTGTTCCCGTTTCACCCGGCTCTTGAGGTCGATGAGATTCCGTCGACTCGCGCGAAACCCCTTTTCAAGCCGCTCTTTTTCATCCTGACTCAGATTGAGATCCTTCGATACCTTCGGATTGTGCCACCACTTTCCGGGCATCATCTCCTGAGCCGTTGCGATGACGGGAGTTGCTGCAAATATGAGCACAACTAAACCGCATGTAATTCTTTTCAACATAACCTTTCTCCTCCTATTTTCGTCTTCCCGTCATCATAGCGGGAGAGATCTTCATATTCAGCGGGCACAACATAATCAATAAATTCTTCATCGACTTCCATATATGATTCTCCCGATATATCGAGGTACACGGCAGGGAGGGCATTATTGACAAGGACCTCCACCTCAGTCATAAACTCCTCTGCCTCAATCAACTCCTGGTTTGTCGCAACCATGGAAAATTCCGGCTGCGCTCTAAAAAGGGCGTTCCACGAAATAACAACAAGAAGAATCATTGCAAGGGCCGCCATCCCCGACGCGGCCTGCCAGTTCCAGAACCACCCGATCCTACCCCGGCGTCTTCTCTCAGGTAGAGATATTCTCCCTTTCGGCACCGGTGAATTCTGCTTCGCGATCCGGCCAAACTGGAAGAGATCCTGCTCAAGCTTCTCCTTTTCGCCGCGACAGAGGGGACATTCGGCCAGATGCCGACGGGCGGCCTCGGACAGGTCGGTCTCATCAATCAAGGCCCTGATGATGAGCTCTTCCCCAAGATGGTTATCCTTATCTAAACTCACCCTCTCTCCTCCCTTAGCAATTCTCTCATCGACGGTTCCCGTCGAAACTTTTCAAGTGCCCGATAAAGATGGGTCTTAACGGTGCTTTCCTGTTTTTTGAGGACCTCGGCAATTTCTCTTATTCCGAGATCATCCATAAAACGTAATATGAAAACCTCACGCTCCATCGTCGACAATTTGTCGAGAAGCCCTCCGACCCCCCGCCAGAAATCCTTTCTCGTCATGATGTCAAGGGCATTCTCATCGTTTCCTCCTTCGCCAGGAGGATCTCGCTCTTCGTCTCCCTCGGTATAGAGACCGAAGAGGGCACGAAATTTTCCTTTCCGGTGAAAATCACGCACTTTATTGACGGCAATACTGAAAAGCCAGCTTTTGAACTGTTTGGGAGAGTGCAGTCGTGAAACGTTTTTGTAGGCCTGCACAAAGACATCCTGTGTGATATCTTCGGCATCCATCGGTGAGCGTGTGCGATAATAAACCATTCGAAAAATATCTCCCTGAAACATATCGACCAGTTGATCAAAAGCGCCCTTCTCTCCACCGCTGGCTCTTTCGACCAGGGACGCAATATGGGAAGCAGGTTCCCGGGCACCGGTTTTCTGTGGTCTCTGATCCTGGTGGGTCATAGTAGCGATATATTACTCCGTCCCCGGGCACCTGTCTACCTTATCTTTTCCTACCTTTCACGGTTATTATGTTTTCCCTTCCAGATATGTCTGTCTGCCCTATCCTGCTGTCTTTCAAGACACATCCTCTCTTTTCGTGTCAGCCTGTCATCACTCCAGGCGTACTGCTTGTGTCTCTGAATCCGATGTTGTTCTCTTTCGAGCGCTCGAACCTCGGGCCGGCAGAGTTCGCCGCTTCTGATACCCTGACAAATCCGCTTCTGCTGATTGAATTGTCTCTTTTCGATCCTTCCCGCCAAGGCCGAATCGGCAAAAACGAGACCTCCCGTTACCAGTGCGACGATTATTATGATACCAATTTTCCTCATCTTACCCGCTCCTTATGACTCTTTACTGCCTGAGACGAACGGGAGGCACTATTTGTCTACAAAGATTTCACTCTTTTCAGCGAAGCAGCGTATGGGAGATCTGAGGACACCATCCAGGGTAAGATAAAAAAAGGGTGATGCCAAAGGACATCACCCTCACTCTGAACCTCTTGCAGTGTTACTTTCCTGTAAACTTCGGTGTTCTCTTCTCCGTAAAGGCGGTAAAGGCCTCCATCAGATCATTGGAGGGAACAATATTTGCGCTCATGGACGCGACATACTTGAGGCCGTCATCGACGGATTTTCCGACACCGTCATTCAGCACGTTTTTCGAGGCCTGCACGGCCAGCGGCGAATTTTCAGCAATATCCTTTGCCATCTTTTCCGCCGCCTCCATGAGTTCCTCACGGGTTTTGTATACCTCGTTCACCAGCAGTATTTCCCTGGCACGCTTTGCGTCAAAGTTCTTCGCCGTATAGGCGAGTTCTCGAGCGATACCCTGTCCCACTATCTGCGGAATCCGCTGCAGGACACCCACGTCTGCCACAAACCCGACGGCGGCCTCCCTCAGGGAAAAAACGGCATCCTCCGAGCAGAGCCGTATATCGCAGGCCGTAATCATGTCGAGTCCTGCGCCGATGCAGTAGCCGTGAACAGCGGCAATGACGGGTTTACTGCACCATTCGATACAGCTCATCGTGTCCTGCAGCTTATATATCTTCGGAAGGAGTTTCCATTTCACGCCACCCTTCTGATCGGGACTCAAGATCTCGGGCACCTCGGACACCATATTGACAAGATCAATACCTGCCGTAAAACAGGGACCGTTGCCGGCAACGATCACCACCCTGATATCCTCATCTTTATCAAGATCGTCAAAGATGGGTATCGTTTCCCTCCAGGCGGGCGGGTTCATGGCATTTTTCTTGTCCGGTCTGTTCAGATATACCCAGGCAATCGGCGGTTTCTTCTCGACACTGTAGAATTGGTAGTCTTTCATCGTTTCCTCCTTGTTTTATAATGCCCCGTACCCATAACACAGTTGCAGGCAGGCGGCATTATAGGTGGCTTTCACCGTGGATTCAAGCACTATTCCGTCAAGTCTCTCTATTTAAAAGAAAAAAGTGGCGAAATCCTGGTGTCTTTGGCTTGAAAGAAAGCGAAAGGTCTGATAGGGTCCACCTACATTTCGCCGGTAATGTTTTTATAAACCATATCGTTTTGTTACCCTATGACAGCTTTCTGTGCGGGACCCGGCGATGACGCCGCCTTTCACCATATCAGGAATGAAGGGGGCGACCATTGTATCGTATAACTGGAGGCACGTAATGGCAGGAAATTTATTCATACCGGAGCGATACGAGCAACTGCTCGATCTGCCCGAAACCGAGAAGGCTATTCGTCTTATAAAGGATTTCTTTCAGACAAATCTGTCCTTCGAACTGAACCTCATGCGCGTCACGGCACCGCTTTTCGTGAGAGCCGGCACGGGTATCAACGATGATCTCAACGGGGTTGAAAAGCCCGTATCGTTTACTATAAAGGATCTCGGAAATAGCGAGGTGGAGATCGTTCAGTCACTGGCCAAGTGGAAGCGGATGATGCTTGCTGACTACGGCCTTTGCAACAGCAAGGGCCTCTATACGGACATGAACGCCATCCGGCCCGACGAAGACCTGGACAACACCCATTCCATCTATGTCGACCAGTGGGACTGGGAACTCCTCATGTCGCCGGAGGAGAGAAATCTCGACTTTCTCAAATGTATCGTGAGAAAAATCTATGATGTGATACGGCGCACGGAAAAATATATCGGCTATCAGTACGGCGCCGTAAAGCCCCTTCTTCCCGAAGAAATCACCTTTATCCACTGCCAGGACCTGGAAGAGAGATATCCCGATCTTTCACCCAAAGAGAGGGAAACGATAGCCTGCAGGGAATACGGAGCCGTTTTTCTGATCGGCATAGGGGCAAATCTGAAAAGTGGAAGCCCCCATGACAGACGTGCGCCCGACTACGACGACTGGTCCACGCCAACGGGCGATGGATACAAAGGACTGAACGGTGATATACTCGTCTACAACTCTGTCTTCGACTGCGCCTTCGAACTTTCATCGATGGGTATTCGTGTGGACAGAAAAGCATTGTTACGGCAACTGGAGATAACAGACACCATGGAGAGAAAGAACCTCCTTTTCCATAGAAAATTACTGAACGATGAGCTTCCCCTTTCGATAGGAGGCGGCATCGGCCAGTCGCGTCTCTGCATGCTCTACCTCCGAAAGGCCCACATCGGAGAGATCCAAGCGAGCCTGTGGCCCGAGAATATTGTCGAAAAATGTAGGAAAAACAATATATTCTTATTGTAAGGATGATCAATGAAACGAACAAAAATATTTCAGTTATTGCAATCGGAGGGGACTCAAGAAAGGGTTCTTATAAAGGGATGGGTCAAGACCAAACGTGATAGTAAGGGGTTTTCTTTCATCGAAGTAAACGACGGGTCGAGTCTCACAAGCATCCAAGTTATCGCCGATGAATCCCTCGCAAATTATACGGAGATCAAAAAGCTCACAACGGGATCGGCCATCATGGCGACGGGCCGTCTGGAGGAATCACCGGGAAAGGGACAGAAATGGGAAATACACGCCGATGACATGGAGACAATCGACCTGGCACCCGATTCTTATCCGCTTCAGAAAAAACGGCACAGCGATGAATTCCTGAGGACAATCGCCCACTTGAGACCGAGAACAAACAAATACGGTGCCACCTTCCGCATACGATCGGATCTTTCCTACGCCATTCACCGGTTTTTCCGGGAACGCCATTTCCACTATATCCATACGCCGATCATTACGGCATCTGACTGCGAGGGCGCGGGTGAGATGTTTATGGTCACCACCCTTGACCCGGCACATCCTCCCCGGATCGACGAAAGGATCGATTATTCTCAGGACTTTTTCGGCAGGCAGGCAAATCTGACAGTCTCTGGACAGCTCGAGGCCGAGATGTTCGCCCTGGCCCTGGGAGATGTCTACACCTTTGGCCCCACCTTCAGGGCAGAGAATTCAAACACGAGACGACACGCCGCCGAATTCTGGATGGTTGAACCTGAAATGGCCTTCTGCGACCTGACGGGAGATATGGACCTGGGGGAAAACATGGTAAAATATCTCAGCGCCTTCGCACTCGAGGAGTGTCGCGACGACCTCGATCTCTTTGCCAGGTTTGTGGATAAAAGCCTCCTGAAAAGACTGGAGAATATCGTCACAGCGGATTTTGTGCGACTGCCCTACCGGGAGGCCGTCGATATATTAGAGAAGGCAAAGAGGAAGTTCGACTACGAGGTCGGCTTCGGCAAGGATCTCCAGTCCGAGCATGAACGATATCTGACGGAAGAGCATTTCAAAAAACCCGTGATAGTCCATGACTATCCAATTACGATCAAGCCCTTCTACATGCGGGTGAGTGATGACCATGAAACGGTGGCAGCCATGGATGTGCTCGTTCCCGGCATCGGAGAGATAATTGGAGGGAGCCAGCGCGAGGAGCGCCTCGATGTCCTGGAAGCCCGGATGGATGAGATGGGTCTGGACAAAGAGATGTACTGGTGGTATTTAGATTCCAGGAGGTTCGGAAGTGTTCCCCACAGCGGCTTTGGTCTCGGTTTTGAACGCTTCCTCATGCTCATAACGGGGATAGCCAACATCCGTGACGTCATGCCCTTTCCCCGAACTCCGAGCGCTATAGAATTCTAAGCCCCGGGGACGGTCGACACCTTTACTTCCGAAACGCGCCATGGCACAGAGAAAAAAGCATATACTATTTGACATAGCGATCCTATGCTTCTCCGTTGCCGGACGGCTGATGCGGCAGAGACCGAAATTGAAAGGGCGGGAACATCTTAAGAACGTCCCTCTGCCGGTCATCTTTACGGTTACTCACGACAGCTATTTCGAGATACCGTCACTATCAAAGGTGTACCAGGCGCTGAAACCGAGACCGGTCTTTGCGGTGATGGCGAAAAAAGACTTCCTGAGCGGCAACTATTTCTCGACGAACTTCCGCACGAAAATACCCCTCCTACGATGGATATTCAAGATTTTCGACAAATCGGGCATCCCGAAGGGCTTCTTCGAGATAATGAATGTGGCAACCGTCAACAGACCCTTTATCGAAACCACCAGAAAAAAGAAGGAGGCCATCAAAAAGGAGATCGCCGACCAGATCACACATTTCAAGAAGAGCGTGTCCCAGGGAATGTCCACGCTGATCTTTCCGGAAGGAACCACCTGGGGTTTCGGAGGACTGAAGAAGATCCGCAGCTCCGTCTTTCAACTCGTGACGAATACCTTCGGGGAATACGGCGAAAAGGTCTATATCCTCCCGATAAATGTAAAGGTAGACCGGCTGGTGCAGGGATGCAAAGATGTATTCATCAATGTGGGTTGTCCGGAATTCATCCTGAAATCGAAAGATGATTTTAACAGTTATATACGGGAGAGCCTCCAGAAACTTCACACCATTACCTTCAGCCAGATCGGGGCCTACTACCTTAAAAAGCTCTCCCTTCTCGAGGAGAAAAGCCGCAGGCAGATCGTTCTGACGACAGATACCCTGACAAACCAGTTCGAAAAGATCGTCGAGGGAATCCACAACGAGGTAGAGAAGAAAAAACTGCCCGCCTTTGATATGAAACTTATCAACAAAGGATACCTCTGTAAAAAGGTCAGGCGGTTTATCAAGTACTGCACCAAGAACAATTACCTCATCGAAACAGAAATGGGCAGGCGGAGAGGGGTCTACCGTCTCAACCGGGAAAAGGTCCTCGCCGATTACCCGGCACAACAGTTCCGAAAGTTGAATCCCGTGGGGTTCCACGCGAATGAACTGACGTCACTGGGGGAAACCACAATCGAGCCCCTTTTCGACATCTCGATTCTCAAAGAAGCGGCAACAATCGTATCCACGCAACACAATAGATAAACAACAGTGCGTCACCATCGGGGAGGTGCCATGGGATTAATTGGTATCGACAGCAAGGAGCGGATCATATCACGCTTTGCCGAACACGTATCCTCGGGAAAGGCCGATTTTTTCGCAAGTGTGGGGTTGGATTTTGTCTTCGGCCGGCGGGAAGGACCCTATGTGTGGGATGCAACCTCGGGGAAACGTCTTATCAACTGCCACTGCAACGGCGGCGTTTTCAACCTGGGACACAGAAATCCGAAGATTATCGCTGCCCTTACGAAAGGTCTCACCGAACTCGACATAGGAAACCATCATCTTATAAGCGAGCAGCGCGGCATACTTGCCGAGAACCTCGCCGAGACGATGCCGGGAGATATCAGCTACACCGTTTTCGGCGTGGGTGGCGGAGAGGCGATCGATCTCGCTATAAAACTGGCCCGGGGCTACACAAAAAAGCAGACTATCATCTCCGCCGGCGGAGGCTATCACGGGCATACCGGCTTTGCCCTCGCCACGGGCGATGAAGAGTACCGCGAGCCCTTCGGACCCAATCCTCCGGGGTTTTTACAGATTCCCTTTAATGACAGAGACGCCCTGGTGAAAGCCCTCGACGACGGCACCGCCGCCGTCATATTCGAGACCGTACCGGCAACCTGCGGCATGCCACTGCCCGATCCGGACCTTTTCGCCTTTACCCATGAACGGTGCAGGGACAAGGGCGCTCTTCTCATCATCGACGAGGTACAGACGGGTCTCGGCCGTACGGGAAAGCTCTGGGGTATCGAGCATTTCGGCGTGGTACCCGATATCGTGGTCATCGGCAAGGGTCTTTCAGGGGGGATCTATCCGATGAGCGCCACCTGCTTCAGGGCGAAATACGAACCCTTCTTTCAGGAACACCCCTTTATTCATGTCTCCACCTTTGGCGGGGCCGAGGTAGGATGTCCCGCGGCGCTCGCCGTCCTCGAGGAATCGGGACGCCCCGAATTCCTCGAGCATGTGAACACACTGGCAGACATCTTCAAAAGAGAATTCGAGCAACTCAAGGGGAAACACCCCGAAATCCTTGTCGGGCTCCGTCAGCTCGGGCTTATGATGGGGATCGAGATGGTCAATGAGAACTGCGGCCCCATCATGACAAAGGCATGCTACGACAACGGTATTCTCAGCATCTACGCCAACAACGACAGGAGAGTAAGCCAGATCCTCCCCCCCCTTATCATCAATGAGGAGACAGCTTACGAGATCATCGAAAGGGTCGACAGGGCCCTCGAGGAGACAAAAACATTCCTGAACCTGTAACGACGAGGGTTCCATGACGGACCAATGCATCGACACCCTTATCCTCGAGGACTTTGAACGGGGACTCGATCCGAGACATCCCGAAAGGAGTATAATTCCCGCACCCATTATCGGCTACGGGGAGATCAGCACCATTTTCGAAATCGAGAGCACTTCCATGAGGGGCTACGCCTTCAAGCGGATGCCCATATTCCGAACGACAGAGGAAATGGATCGGTATGAATATCTCTATAGGGAATACAACAGGCTTCTCAACGACGATATCGGCATCCACATTCCCGAGAGTGAAACGGTGAGGATAGTGCCCGACAGGGGGAACATGGTGGTCTATATCGCTCAGGAAAAACTACCCCCCCAATCGATCTGCGACCGTATCATTACCGTCATCGATGATGATTCTATCATAGGGCTCGTGACCCTGATACTTCGGGAGATGAAGAAGGTATGGGTCTTCAATACATCGGGTGGAGAGCAGACCGTCGGTTTCGACGGACAGATCTCAAACTGGGCGATAAAGGGCTATGAAGGTCCTGAGCCGCCAAGAATAGACGAAACAACCGAACTCTACTACATCGATACGAGCACCCCTCTGATGAGTCACAACGGTGTTGAAAGCCTGAATCCGGATCTTTTCCTGAGAAGCGCCCCCTCCTTTCTCGTGTGGCTCATCAAATCGTTCTTCCTCGAGAACGTCATGACGCGATACTACGATTTTCGCCTCGTCGTCGTCGATCTCATCGCAAATTTCTACAAAGAGCAGCGGCCCGACATCATCCCCTCGCTCATAGCGGCGGCGAATAGTTTCTTCAAACGAGAGGCAGCTGAACTTCAGGTCACACCCATTACTGAGAAAGAGGTCCAATCGTACTACCGGGAAGATGCCCTGATCTGGAGCCTCTATTTAACCCTGCGCAGGGTTGACCGCTTTATTCATACGAGGATCCTCAGGAAACCCTATACCTACATACTCCCGGGCAGGATAGAAAGGTAGCAGATCGTCACAGAAAAGCCTTTACATCTCCCATATAATCTACTATTCTCATCCCCGTTTACGGAGAAGACCGAGGCAAACTGCACAGACCGGAGCGCCTTACAGTTTTATATCGAAGAGTGAACCACTTCCCTATCGATCAAAAAGCGGAGAGAATATGGCAGGAACACAGGCATTCGACAATGAAAAGTATCTGAAAGAACAGACCGAGGCGATTCTTGAAAGGGTTGAGCGATTCGACAACAAGCTCTATCTCGAATTCGGCGGAAAGCTTTTTTATGACTATCATGCCGCCCGTGTTCTTCCCGGATACGACCCGAACGTCAAGGTGCGACTCCTTCAGAAGCTCCAGGACAAGGCGGGTATTCTCCTCTGTATCTATGCCGGCGACATCGAGCGGAAAAAAATACGGGCCGATTTCGGCATCACCTACGATTCCGATGCAATGAAACTCATCGACGATCTGAGGAGCTGGGGGCTGGATGTCCTCGGCGTCATCATAACCCGTTTTGAAAACCAGCCTGCGGCCATTCTCTTCAAGAACAAGCTTGAACGAAGGGGAATAACGGTGTTCACGCACCGCTACACGAAGGGATATCCCACAGACGTCGATACCATCGTGAGCGATGAAGGCTACGGGGCGAATCCTCACGTCGAGACGGACAAACCTCTCGTTATCGTCACGGGACCGGGACCGGGAAGTGGAAAGCTGGCAACCTGTCTGTCCCATCTCTATAACGACTATAAACGGGGGGTTAAATCGGGATACGCAAAGTTCGAGACCTTTCCGATATGGAATATACCCCTCAAACACCCGGTAAATATTGCCTACGAGGCCGCAACGGCAGACATACGGGACTTTAACCTCATCGATCCCTTCCACCTCGAGGCCTACGACAAGAAATCGGTGAACTACAACCGCGATGTGGAGGCCTTTCCCCTGCTCAGGAGAATCCTTGAAAAAATTACCGGCGCGGAGTCCTTCTATAAATCCCCGACCGACATGGGTGTCAATCGATGTGGATTCGCCATCGTCGACGATGAGGCCACTCGGGAGGCTTCAAAACAGGAGGTCATACGACGATACTTCCGATACCGATGCGAATATGCCCTTGGATTTACCGACAGGGAAACGGTCCAGCGGGTTGAACTCTTTAATAAGGACTTCCAAATCGAGCCCGACTACAGAAGCGTGGTGAAACCGGCGAGGGACGCCGCTCTCGAGGCACAGGAACGAGACAAGGGAAATGAGGGGATATACTGTGGTGCCGCCATCGAACTGCAAGACGGCACGATCATAACGGGGAATAACTCGCCCCTCATGCATGCAGCATCGAGCCTTGTTGTGCACGCAATAAAGCATCTTGCTGAAATCCCGAAAAAGATTCGACTCCTTCCACCAAACATAACCGATTCGGTGCGGAACCTGAAAACGGAAATCCTTGATGAAAAATCGGTGAGTCTCGATCTGAATGAGACGCTCATCGCCTTAGGAATAAGTGCAACAACGAACCCGGCAGCCCAGCTCGCCATCGAAAAGCTGAAAGACCTTCGAGGCTGCGAGGCCCATATGACCCATATCCCCACACCGGGTGACGATGCAGGATTGAGGCGGATAGGCGTCAATCTGACCTCGGAACCCAATTTTTCCACGAAGAATCTCTTTATCGCCTGATCCGGAAAGAGGAACACCCCGGGAAAACCTTCCCCTGCGGCTGCATCTCAGGACAGAAAATTTACATTGTATAAACCAAGATTAAGGAGTATAGGAAATTGAATGATCATATCGTGTAATGGTTTCCCGACTTGATTGTAAGGACTTGATATCTCTGTCTAAGACAGTCAAGCCTTCAATAAGAAGGTATACAATTAAGGGAGGTGTAACGATGAAAAAACTCACCATTATCTTTTTGATTGTTTTTATGGCTTCCCATGCATACGCAGCGGATCAGACTCTGCACGAAAAGGCAACGGCAGAGGGAAAAGTATCGTTCTATGCAAACATCACCGCGATTCAGCCGATCATGGAGGAATTTACCAGTGATAAGGGTGTCAAGGGAGAGTACACTCGAATCTCCACTTCGAAATACTATGCAACCGTCCTGACCGAGTATCAGGCCGGAAAGCTCATTGCCGATGTCCTTCAGTCTCCCCTTCCAATCATGGAACTCCTCAAGGACAAAGATGTCCTCGCCACCTATAGATCACCCGTGGCATCCATCTATCCCGAGTGGACCAGAAAAGACGATAAAATCCAGATCTTCGGCATCGAATATGTCGCCCTGATTTACAATAAGGATCTCGTCAAATCATCGGACGTTCCCAAACGCTATGAAGACCTGACAGATCCCAAATGGAAGGACAAGATCGTCATGGCCAATCCATCGAGCCATGCAACCACCATTTCCTGGCTCATCGGATTGAAGGAAAAGGTCTTTTCATCTGAAGAGGCCTGGCTGCAATTCCTCGAAGGTCTCGCAGCCAACAGGCCGATGTTTGTCAAATCCTTCGGCCCCACCCCCGCGCCGGTTGAAAGCGGAGAGAAACTGATCGCCATCTCAATGCCGAAATACATTATCACCAAGGCACCTGCTCCCCTGGATTGGGCGCGAGTTTCTCAGCCCCTGCTGGGCACTCCCCGTGGTATATCCGTCGCCGCCACAGCGAAACATCCGAATGCGGCAAAGCTCTTTGTCGATTACTGGCTCTCTCAAGATGCTATGCAGATGCTGGCCGACAAGGTGGGAGAGTATGTCCTCTGCCCGGGCGTCTATCCCCCCATCGATGGCATCGACAAGGCAACCGTTCTGCCCGTTCGAGTTCTCTCGGACAATGAGATCCGTCACTGGGGAGACAAATTCAAGGAGATTTTTGCTATGCCTTGAGGGCATTCCTCTCTCGCGTACTCCAACAACTTCGCGGTCCTGAGTCCGGTTATGCCGGCTCTCAGGACCCTTTCGGTACATATCAATGGGAATAAATATTAAAGGCCTGAACAAGGCTTATTACTCAGAAGGCAAGACGATACGGGCACTTGCAGACGTCGACCTGACCATTCCGGCCAACCAGATCTTCACCCTTTTGGGTCCCAGCGGCTGCGGAAAAACGACGCTTCTCAGGTGTATCGTCGGGCTGGAGACACCGGACTCGGGAGAAATTGCGATCGGCGGGGAAACGGTCTGGTCGAGCGAAAGGGGCATCTTCGTGCCGCCGGAAAAACGAGGGCTCAACATGGTCTTTCAGACTTATGCCATCTGGCCCCACATGAATGTCTTCGATAATGTGGCCTACCCCCTCCAGACCCGGAAGGAATCCAAAAAAGATATTATACAAAAGGTCAAAAAGACACTGCAGTTCGTTCAGCTTGAAGGTTTTGAGAACCGCCCGGCGACAAAGCTGAGCGGTGGCCAGCAGCAACGCGTCGCGCTGGCACGGGCCCTGGTTGCCGAACCCACGGTGATCCTCTTCGACGAGCCGCTCAGTAACCTCGACGCCAAACTGAGAGAAGAAACGAGGAAGGAGTTGAGGGACTTCCTCACCACACTCAACATTACGGCCGTTTATGTCACCCATGACCGGGTCGAGGCACTGGCCCTCTCTGACCTTATCGCCGTGATGAAGGACGGACGTATTATCGAAATCGGAGCCCCCAGAAAAATTTACTTTGACTCCGATCATCGATTCGTAGCGGATTTTATTGGGCGCGCCAACCTGATTGAAGGCACGGTGAGAAGCGTTGACGATTCCTACGCGATTATCGACTCCTCCATCGGTGCCATTTCCTGCCCAAAAAGTTCCACTACCTCACCAGGCACTGAGGTCTCACTCTGCATCCGCCCGGAGTTCATCACGGTAATGGCCGACGATACCCCTGAAAAACGGAACATCTTCAGGGGAACAGTGGAGTCCCTGGTCTTCGTCGGAGAGGCCTACGAAGGTGAAATTCTGATCGAAGACACACGCCTCTTCACCAAGATTGAGCCCACCACCCGCGTCGAGGCAGGAGACGAGATCACCCTCTTCCTCGATCCGGATCACTGTTTCGTCTTATCGCAATGAATAAGATGACCCTCAATACACGGGCGGCACTGACGCCGAGCCTGATTATAATTGTCGGGTTTTTGACGGTTTGCCCCGTTATCATGCTAATCTTCGGAAGTTTTTCCGAGGGCCTCGGCGATTTCGGCAGCTTCACGCTGGCAAAGTACACCGAGGCATACACCGATCGGGCCTTTGCCGGCATTATCGTCAATACGATCATTTTTACCATCGGGTCCGCCCTCGTCGCCACCTCACTGGCCCTCTTTCTCGCCTATTTGAATACCCGTACTAATATCCCCTTCAAGTTCCTTTTCCGTATCATCTCCATCATCCCGATGATGATTCCCCATATCCTCTTCTCCGTCAGCTGGGTCCTCCTGTTGAACCCTTCAAACGGGTTGATCAATCTCTTTCTGCGACAGGTTTTTCCCCTGGAGCACTCCCCCTTCAATATTTACACGCTCCATGGAATGATCATGGTGGAGGGGTTGCTTGACCTTCCGATCGCCTATCTCATTCTGTCACCCGCCATGGCAGCCTTCGACGTTTCCTTTGAGGAATCTTCCAAGGTCTGCGGGGCATCAAACCTGCGAACGCTTGTCAGGGTGACATTGCCGGTTCTCAGACCTGCTATCCTTGCCTCCTTCATACTGGTCATTGTCCGGAGCCTGGCCTCCTTTGCCGTTCCCTCCGTCATCGGCATGCCGGGTCGGATCTATGTGCTGGCAACACACATCTACCGTATCATTGCCACCGGTTTCGCTGCGGACTATGGCATGGCGGCAGCAGTGGGCATGAGCGCCCTTGCCGCTTCGATCACTCTCATCTATCTTTATCGCTACCTCACCTCGGAAAGTGAAAAATTCGTGACCATCTCAAGCAGAGGATATAAACCGTCATTGGTCGACCTCAAGAAAGCTCAATATCCCCTCTTCACCGTTGTCGGAATCATTTCCTTTATCTTAATCGTACTGCCGATTCTCGTCCTCTTTTATACATCCCTCGTTCCCTACTCCATGGTCCCGAGCGCAAAGGCCTTCTCCATGATGAGTTGGAAACACTGGATGGAAGTACTCAGAGACCCCATCTCTTTACTCTCCCTGAAAAACAGTGTCTTTCTGGGTATCGTCGGCGCATCGCTCGGTGTCACCCTTTCCGTCTTCGTGGCCTATGTCATCGTCAAGATTCGCACCCGGGCATCAGGCATCCTCGAATCGTTGAGCTTTCTCTCCTTCTCCTTTCCCGGGATCGTCGTCGGCGTTGGATTTATGTGGTTTTTTGTTAAAACGCCTCTCTATGCCACGATCTGGGCCCTTTTAATCGGCTATATCGCCACATACCTTCCCTACGGGATCCGACCGCTCACAAGTGCCTTCATCCAGATCCACAGCCATCTGGAAGAATCGTCACGGGTCTGCGGAGGCGGAACATTCTATACCCTGCGCAGAATCGTCTTACCCCTTTTGATTCCCGGCATTGTATCGGGGTGGATCCTCATGGCCACCATGTTTGTCCGTGAACTGACTCTCTCAGTGGTACTCTCCAGGCCGGGGACGGAAGTCCTGGCCGTGCAGATCTTCCGTTTTTCCGAAGACGGTTTATGGGGACAACTCTCGGCACTGGGAATTATGATGATTTTTATCTCCACGACCCTGGTCGTTATCGCCTCGCTAATCGGTATACGGCTGACGAAAGTGGAAACGGTGAGTCAATAATTCAACTATTGTGTGTCCCCTTCGGCACCATTCGCCGAACGCTCGAAGATGGCATTCATTTCCCCCCGAAAGCGTGGATCCGGCCATTTTTTCATAGATCGCATATCAAAGAATTTTCATCGGAGACCTCTCAGGCGGAAGGGTGTGCCACCCTCCATTCCTGCCAAGTACATCCAACACCCTTTCGGTTCTTGGTATGCCGGCATAAAAATTGCTCTTTGGCTCTGGACATTACTTTCATTACAGGCTATAGAAGCCGAGGGCGAAAACATAACGTAAAGGGGGGAGAACCGTCTATGAAGACAGCGATTACAGAAATGTTCGGCATTAAGTACCCTATAATCTGCGGGGCGATGATGTGGCTCTGTAAACCTGAGTTCTGCGCCGCAATCTCAAATGCCGGGGGGATGGGGAATGTAACGGCGGCAAATTATGAAACAGAGGAAGATTTCAGGGGTGCTATCAGAGAAACGCGAAAGCTCACGGATAAGCCCTTCATGGTGGGTGTCACCATACTTCCCTCGGTACGAATCACTGCGGAACACTACAATATGTACCTCAGGGTCTGCGCCGAGGAGAAGGTCGCCGGCGTGGAAGTCTCGGGTGCTCCTGTCGATAAGGCCTGTGGAATGGAATATATAGAACGGCTTAACGAAGCGGGGGTCAAACTGTTCCACAAAGTAGGATCCGTCAGACACGCCGTTCACGCCGAAAAATCAGGGTACAGCGGAATATACGCCGCAGGTATCGAAGAGGGCGGACATCCCCTCGATGATGACGTTTCCTCCATGGTACTCACGCCGAGAATCGCCGAAGAGGTCAACCTGCCCGTCGTCACCGTGGGCGGTATCGCAAACGGAAAAAATCTCGCCGCGGCGCTCGCGCTCGGGGCCGACGGCGTTATGATGGCAAGCCGTTTCATGACTACCAAGGAATGCAACGTTCATGACAATATAAAAGAGGAAGTTCTGAGACGGCAGGAGTACGAAACGACGCTCATCTGCAAGACTATTCATCTGCAGGCAAGGGCACTGAAAAATAAAAACGTTGAAGCCATACTTGAAGTAGAGGAACGAAACGGTGGGTTGGAAGGGATCCTACCTCTGATCACGGGCGACAGAATCTCAGATGCCTGGGAATCCGGTGATATTGACATTGCTCCCATGATGGTGGGACAGTCAATCGGATTGATCCATGACATTCCCACCTGCAAAGAGCTTATAGAACGTATGGTAAGTGAAGCAGAAGAGCAGATTGCTCTCGCTTCGAAAAAGCTTGCCAGTTAAGGCGAATGGCAGAAAATATGCCATATGCGGAAAGGTGAGGACACGATGGTTAAGGTAACCTGCCTGGGGGCAGCGGGTTCGGTCACGGGATCGAATTTCCTCCTCGAAGATTCACGGGGAAATAAAATTCTCGTCGATTGCGGCCTCTTCCAGGGCGGCAAGCAGATAGAAAAACGCAACGACGAAGAGTGGGGCTTTGATCCGAAAGAGATACATTCACTGGTGCTGACCCACGCACATATCGATCACAGTGGCAGGATTCCAAAACTGGTACGAGACGGTTTCAGCGGAAAGATTATCACCTCTCCCCCGACGGCGGAACTCTGCCAGATAATGCTCCTCGATTCAGCCCATATTCAGGAAATGGACGCCGAATGGCAGACCCGAAAAAACAGACGGCAGGGAAAGAAAGATGTACATCCCCTCTACACAATGACCGATGCCGAGGCAAGCCTGAAATGTCTTTCACCCCTCGAACGGGATGTGATTACCACCATCGAACCGGGGATACGATTACGCCTCAGAAATGCGGGACACGTCCTCGGTTCTTCTATCGCCGAGCTCTGGATAGAGGATGGGGGGAAAGAGACCAAGATCGTCTTTTCGGGGGATCTGGGCAACAAGAATCAGCTTATCGTGAAAGATCCCGAGGAAATCGCAACGGCTAATTATATCTTCGTCGAATCCACCTATGGCAACCGCCTGCACCGAAACTTTGAAGACAGCAAGGACGAATTGCTCGAGGCGATTCTTCACGCCGTATCGCACGGAGAAAAGGTGATTATTCCGGCCTTTGCCCTGGAACGGTCCCAGGAGATCCTCTATCTTTTGGGGGAGTTTTATCGTGACGGGTCCCTTCCCGATATCCCCGTCTACCTTGACAGCCCCCTTGCCATCAAGGCAACGGAGATTTTCCGCAAGAACAAGAAATACTACGATGAAGAGGCACGGGTCATCGTACAGCAGGGATTCGATCCCTTCGACATGCCGAATCTCCACTTTACTTCGAAAACGGAGGAATCCATCGCCATCAACGAGCGGCCCGGCCCGGCAATCATCATCTCGGCGAACGGCATGTGCACGGCGGGAAGGATCAAGCACCACCTGAAGCACAATCTCTGGCGCCCCGGTGCCAGTATCGTGATCGTGGGATTCCAGGCAGCGGGAACCACGGGCAGGAAAATCGTCGATGGGGCAGAGAGCGTGAAGATCTTCCACGAAGACGTTGCAGTCAGGGCAAAGGTCTTTACGATCGGAGGCTTCTCGGCCCATGCAGATCAGAGGGGACTTCTCGAATGGGTTAGCAACTTTGCCGAATATCGTCCGCGCGTATTTATCGTCCACGGAGAGCCGACATCGGGGGCGATACTGGCAGGGAAGATCGGGGAAGATTTCGGTCTCGAGACACATATCCCCCAGTGGAAAGAAACGTTGCTTCTCGAACCGAGAGCAATGGAGACAGCAGCGATGCCGGAGGAGAAAATCCCCCGTGATACAAGCCACGATATGATGAACGGCATTGTCGACATTGAAAAAGAACTGAAGAGCCTGAAAAAACGCGTAAAGAAGGGACTGGCCGAGGGGAAAATCGGTGAGGATGATATTGAGAGTCTCAGAAACATTAAGGGCAAGCTCTCTTCACTGATGCCCACGCCATGAGGGGAGGTTATAAAGGAAAACTCATCATTGAAGTTGTTGTGAAACCGCCACGGGAAAAATGATTTTCTTGACACACAGCAGGCAATCTCCTAAGGTGCGGTTCAATTAAGGAGGGGCGCTTTCATCGGAACCGATCACCGGTACTGATACCGCCACAAAAAATACATCTTCCGGAGAATCGATTATGACTGATAAGTATTCAATCATCGGACCGCTGTATGATTTTCTCGCCACCATTTACAGTTTCAATCAGATAGACAAATGCAAAACCGCCATGCACGACAGGATCAAGGCCGACGACAAAGTCCTCTTCGCCGGTGTGGGACATGGCATCGACGCCATAGCGGCGGCTGAACGCGGGGCAGAGGTGACAGTCGTTGACCTCTCGGAGACAATGCTTGCGAGATTCAACAGGGGTCTCAGGAAGAAAGAGTTCAGGCACCCGATACGACAGATCCACGACAATATCCTCAACATTGACGAATTTTCCAGTTACGATTTTGTTTTCGGCAACTTTTTCCTCAATGTCTTCGAAGAGGAGATGATGGTAACAATTCTCAGCCAGCTCACAAAGCTGGCGAAAGAAAAGGGGCACGTGGTGATAGGAGATTTCTCCCTCCCGGTGGGGAATCCCGCTGCTCGGCTCCTTCAGATAATCTACTGGCGTATCGCCGATCTGATTTTCTGGGCCGCTGCACAAAACGCCTTGCATCCCGTATATGATTACCAGCAATACATGAAACAACTCGGCCTCTCAATAGAGCGGGTGCAGTATTTCAGAATGCTCTTCGATGATCGTTACTATTCGATTCTCGGGCAGAAAAAGTAGACAAGCATTATCCGTCCCGAAGCGCGAAAGGGTCCACTCGTGAATATTGCTTCACAAACCTGAGGCAACGTGACCATGCCGGACTACAGAAACACCTTCAGCTTTGAACAGCGGCTCGCCTGTCTCAGAGAATACGGAAGTCACTGCATGTCCTTTTCATCCCTCCAACCGGGCATCAAGTACTTCGACATGCCGGGCAAGGGATATATCGCCTATGCCGAGAAATGGGGAATACGAGGCGCACTGTCGGACCCCGTCTGTGATATCAAGGATCGGGAGACCCTGATCGAAGCGTTCATACAAGCGGGGAACCGTACGGGCTTCGCCCAGATATCGGAATCCGTGGCGGAGCTCCTTCATGAACGGTTTGGACTATACGCAACACAATTCGGTGTCGAATCGATCATCGATTTAAAGAACTGGGACCTGAAGGGAAAGAAAAAACAGGTCCTCAGGACCTCGCTGAATCAGGCCGTCAAGAGTGGAATATATGTGAACGAAACCCATCGGGAAGATCGTTACAACCAGCTCTCCCGGGAGTGGGTGAAGACACGAAAGGTGAGGAACAGAGAAATCCGGTTTCTCATCAGACCGATGAATATGGACTATCAGGGAGGAACGAGAAAATTTTTTGCCTACCGGGGGGACAAGCTCATCGGATTTATATTCTTCGATCCCCTCTATCGTCAAAACAGGGTAATAAGCTATGTTCCCAATATTTCGCGATTCAGCCAGGCCTTCAGACAGGGCATCTTCTACACGATAATGGTACGGGCCATTGAAACATTCAGGGAAGAGGGCGTCGAGCAGATACATCTCGGCCTTTCTCCCTTTGTCGTCAGCGACGGGTACCGCCGCTACGAATCGAAACTAACAAAAAAACTGATCCGTCTGCTCTATGATTACGGCAACGGCATCTACAGTTTTAAGGGTATATACTTTACGAAATCGAGATTCAGGGGGGACGATTATCCAACCTTCTGTTCCCACAGGAGAAATGTGCCGCTGAGGGAAATCATAACCCTCTTCAAGATTTCAAACCTCCTGTAGGCAGAGGTGGGTGGGGCTTGCAAATAATGGCAACTGGGGAAAAGGAGCGAAATCATGGAGATACCCTCGATAATCCTGAAGAAACTCTATGTGGCGGGAAGCCTCGCCAATTCCGAGGGGGGCATTCACTTCTGTCTCACAAATCCCCTGGGCGATGCCACGCTCACGGGTATTTCAAGGGTAGAGATAAACGGCAATGAGATACCCCTCGACACAATAATTGCGACTCTGGAAGGGAGAACCATACGGGCCTCCGAGGTGGAGGAACAGAACGCAATCCCCTTTCTTCTCGGGCAGGCGGTCAATATTCACATAGGTATGGAAACCCTGAAAGGGGAAAGGGAGCACCACCTGAGTTTTTCCTTTGACACCAATCCCTTCGGGCCTTTAAATTTCGACGTCACCGATAGTATTGCTGAAGAAACGACATCACCGGCAAAAATTCCTCACGACAGGACCCGGGATTACGAAATCGAAATTATTCAAAAACGCCAGCGATTCATCGAAGAGTTTGCCGGCGTGACACTTGCCTATATCGATAAATACCCCTTCGACCCAAAGATCCTGCAGGGTAATATCGAAAACTTTACCGGTGTGGCTCAGGTCCCGATCGGCTTTGCAGGTCCCTTACAGGTTAATGGAGAACACGCCCGGGGTAAGTTCGTAATTCCGCTGGCCACCAGCGAAGGTTCCCTCGTGGCCTCGTACAACCGGGGAATGAAGTTCATAAATCTCTGCGGCGGGATCACGACGACGATATCTGATGACTCGATGCAGCGGGCACCCGTTTTCATCTTTGACTCGGCACGGGAGGCCCGTTCCTTCGCAAACTGGATCGACGAGCACACAGAGGATCTTCAACGGCAGGCAGAGTCGACGTCAAATGTGGCGAAACTCCTTACCATTCAGAAGTTTCTTGTCAGCAAGTTCGTCTATCTCCGATTCAACTTCAGAACCGGTGATGCGGCAGGCCAGAATATGGTCACCGTTGCCACCTTTGCGGCCTGCAACTGGATTCTGAACCACTTCAAGGACATCAGGCACTACTATCTGGATGGCAACATCGCGACCGACAAGAAGTCATCAACCATCAATACCCTGCACACACGGGGCAAACGGGTCACCGCCGAAATGACCATGCAGCGCGATCTCTTGATTGAAGAGCTACGGGTCGATCCGGAAACCTGCGTCTACTTCAACAAGGTTGCAAACCTGGGAACCTTTATGGCAGGCAGCACGAGCAACGGGCTTCACAGCGCCAATGCCCTCGCCGCGCTTTTCATCGCGACCGGACAGGATGTGGCCAACGTGGCCGAATCGTCGACAGGTCTCATTCACATGGAGGTAACCCCAGAGGGTGATCTCTACTCATCACTAACCCTTCCGTCTCTTATAGTCGCCACCCACGGAGGAGGCACGGGACTCCCCACGCAGAGGGAGTGTCTCGACATACTCGGTTGCTATGGCAAGGGAAAGGTCCTGAAATTTGCCGAGATTGTGACCGCCGTCGCAGCGGCGGGCGAACTTTCACTCGGTACGGCCATATCGTCACTTGACTGGGTATCGGCCCACGAGCGGTTGGGAAGAAATCGATAGTCTTGACAAGAAGTTTTGAGACAGGAATAGTCCTGTTTGACCGTCTGAGCGCCACAACCGGCCATCACAGGTCCCCGCACTCCACGCAGATAATACTAGTTTTTCCCTGACAGTAAGCTCGTAACTATTTAGCAAGACATCCAACATCAAATATGTCTTAATTACAATCCCGTACAGGGGGATCTCTCTTCCAAGGCAACATCGAAAGAGATAACGGCGTGTCGGAGAATCTTGATTTCTTAGATTCACACAAGGGGCACAGGGGGAAGTATTTTTCAATTTTCAGGATAAGGGGAGAACGGATGTACCTTTCCAATCATTCATCGACAACCTACGATTACACAGGGGAAACAACACCATTTGAAGTTCTTACAAAACAGAGCCCTCGGGTGTACAGATCTGAGGCAAGGACCGAATTTACTCTCTCCGAGAGGGTGCGCTACCTGAGAAGATACGGAAATCACTGCATGTCCTATTCGGCACTCCAGCCGGGAATGCATTTTTTCGATATAGCCGGCAAGGGCTACATCGCCTATATGGAAAAATGGGGTTGTCGTTTTGCCCTTGCCGACCCGGTCTGCGAGGAAAAGGACTGCGAGGAGCTTATCGGAAACTTTATACGGGAAAATCCAAACTGCGGATTTGCGCAAGTGTCTGAACCTGTGGCAAAACTTATCAACGACAAATTCGGATTTTACGGAACACAATTCGGTGTCGAATCTGTCGTTGACCTGAAATCCTGGGACTTGAAGGGAAAGAAAAAGCAGGTCCTGCGAACATCGCTGAACCATGCACAGAAGCGGGGAATCGTCGTTATCGAGAAAGATGATGATGAAGGGGCCCGAGAGCTCTCGGAAAAGTGGCTCAAGACACGAAAAGTCAAAAGGCGAGAAATCCTCTTTCTCATTCGACCGATGAGCATGGATTACAATGTTGGTACAAGGAAATTTTTCGCCTATCAGGGTGATGACCTCATCGGCTTTATCTTTTTTGATCCCCTCTTCGAAAATGACAGGGTCGTCGGATATGTTCCCAATATCTCCCGATTCAGCCAGGCCTTCAGACAGGGGATATTCTATACGATTATGGCCCATGCCATGGAGGTATTCAAATCGGAAGGTGTGCGTGAGGTCCGTCTCGGCCTCTCACCCCTTGTCACCGGTGAGGGAGACAGAGGGCACGAATCACCCATCGTCAAGAAGATTATCCGTTTCCTTTACGAATATGGGAACAAGATTTACAACTTCAAGGGGATCTACTTTACAAAATCCAGGTTTCGCGGCAGCGACTATCCGACATACTGCTGTCACAAATCGATAATGCCGGCAAAGAAATTTCTGACCATGTTTAAGATAGCAAACGTGTTTTAGAAGCAACAGGCATAACGAGAGCGCAGCAAACACGGAACGGGAGAGGTCATCGACGTCTATGCCATATCGATTCACTCGAAGTTTGAACGCAGCATCAGAGCTCTCTTGCCTCTACCACCGATCCCTTCGGCATCCTCAATCTCGAGGGCAGCGACACCATCTCCCAGGGCAAGGGGGACGGGATAACGATCTCCTACGATCGTGCTCGAAGGGCAGGAATTCCTGGAAGACCATACAGGAATTGCCCTTCAACATGTAAGCAAATACTCCTTCGACCCTGCAGTTGCACGGGGAAAGAGAGAAAATTTTATCGGTGTTGCGCAGGTGCCCATTGTTTTGCAGGTCCTATCCATCTGAACGGGGAGCATGCTCAGGGTGACTTCATTATCCCCCTGGCCACAAGTGAGGGAACTCTGGTGGCATCCTACAACGGAGGGATGAAGTGATCAACTTGTGTCGTGGGGTCGAGATCACTATATCGGATGACTGCATGCAAGGGGCACCTGTCTTTACCTGTGCTTCGACGCGGGAGGCACGGAAATTCACCCAGTGGATCAATAAAACTTTGAGGATATCCGACAACCGGCCGAATCGACCTCGAATAGCGCAATGCTCACCAGGCAGAAGGTTCTTGCCAGTACATTTGTCTATCTCCGTTTCAACTGCACCACCGGTGATGCAACCGGGCAGAATATGGTGAACTATGCCGCCTTCTCTCACTGCAACCGGATTCTGAATCACTTCGAGGAAATCCGCCACTACTATCCGGAGGGTCTCTGTCTTCACAGTAGTGTTACCACTGTGGGCACTCCTATGGCAGGGGTCAACAATAACAGCTCCCCTCCACCACCGACACGACGGCAATGTTTATCACCACGGGCCAGGATGTTCAAATGTGTCGGAATGCTCGGCTGGGATGCCCTGCACGGAAGTAACACCGGAGAGAAATCTCTACGGTTTGGTCACCACTCCTTCTTTAATTGTCGGAACCTACGGCGGAGCGACAGGCCTTCTCTCAGAGGGAATATCCGGAAATACTCGGATGCTATGGAACGGGTAAGGTACGAAGATTTGCGGAAATCGTGGCCGGCGGCAGTGCCGCCGGCGAATTATCGCTTGCTGCTGCGATTTCCTCCCTGAACGGGGGAACAAGTCACGTGCGATAGGAAAAGAACCGCCGAATAAACCGAGAAACCTCCACACCACGAGCCCTGTATGCCCTGAACAGCGCAGCTTCAAGGGCCTTCATTGATAACTCCCCGGGAAAACTATTTTCTCAGTCTCTCCTTGAGTCTCAGAATTCTCCGATAGGATTCATCAATTCTTGCGCTTTCTATCTCCCCCGCGACCACCAGCTTCTTTATCACGCCGGCAGCACGTTCGGCGATATCCTCATCGAAAACGGAGTTGTTCGCAAAGATCAGGATATCGCATCCGGCATTGATTGCCATGGTGAGTGCCCTTTCAAGGCCGTAAAAGGATCGTATTGCCTTCATCTGCATGTCATCGGAAACGACGACACCATCGAATCCCATATCATCCCGCAGGGTGCCACTGATTGTCCTCTGAGAAAGGGTTGCCGGCCAGAGGGGATCAAGCCTGGCGTTAAAGATATGGGCCGTCATGACCATATCGCACCTCCCCGATCGAACAATGGTCGCAAAGGGGCTTAATTCATCGGGTGACCACTGTTCGGTTACGTCGACGAATCCTTTGTGGGAATCGGAGGAGGAACTGCCGTGACCGGGAAAGTGTTTGATCGCCGAGAGCACCCCTTTGTGGTGGAGCATATCGATAACGACCATTGCATGCCTCGAAACGATATCCGGATCGGGGGAAAAGCTCCGTTCCAGTCTTCCGATCACAGGATTCCCGGGGTTACGATCGAGATCGACGACGGGTGCAAAGTTTACGTTGATACCAAGGTGGGCAAGTGTTTCCGCCGCTTCCTTGGCATATTTTTTCGTGATGTTCGGATCATTCATTGTTCCGAGATAGTGCTGCGAGACCGTTGGCAGAAAGCCGAAGCACTCCTTGAGTCTGCACACTCTTCCCCCTTCCTGGTCGATTGCGACAAAAAGCGGGATCGAAGCTGCGCCCTTGAGGGTCTTTACAAGAAACCGGACCTGATCGGGAGATTTGATATTTCTGAGGGGTGACCCCGCGGGAACATCATAGTCAAAGAGGATGACGCCCCCGATGTTTCTCTTTCTTATATCCTCCATTATGGGACTCTTGTCGTCAACGGAGAGCCCACGAAACCCGACCATGATCATCTGGCCGATTTTCTGATCAAGCGTTGCATCTTCACCAGGTCTATCGCCTGAGAAGGAGAGGCCCGGTATCATGAGGATGCAGAGAAGGAGGACACAACAACAGGCCCTTCGAAAATTTCCCGAAGGGGAGAATAAAGCGTTTTCGTATATAGTCATTTTAAAATATCTTTCACGCAATTGATCTGGCATCGAAGACTTAGGATCGCAGCGCCAGAAAAAACCCCGCCTGGAGGCGGGGTTTTTTAAATCTTTACCCCCTCGTTATCCCCGGGGGTACTCTTTCAATGTGACGGGTCAGCACGGGTATACGCAATCTCTTCTGTCCTCAGATTAGTCATTGTAACCCCTCGTGTTACTCTACGGGCCCCAAGGGTAATACGGTTTTCCCGTACATCTCATTCCATACCTGCGCCATGGCGGCATAGATCGCCGTGAATCCGCAGACGATTCCCTCATAGCCCGCAAGATGCTTCACCGTTGCGCTGCCCGACGCATCGCCCCAGGCCAGGAGGAAAAACAGCAGGGCCAGTGTAAAGAACACAACCTGGAGTGCCCTGTTTGCCCTCAGTGTCCCGATGAACATAAAGAAGGTAAAAAGACCCCACATGAAGAGATAGGTGGCCATGGCACCACTCGTAGGACCTGTCCACCACCCTAATTTCGGCATCAGCACCAGGAAAACCAGGCTGAGCCAGAAAAGACCGTAGGACGTAAAGGCCGTCGTCCCGAAGGTATTGTTTTTCTTCCACTCCATGATGCCCGCAATTACCTGTGCCAGGCCGCCGTAGAATATCCCCATCGCCAGGATCATCGAATCCATCGGATAAAAACCGGCGTTATGAATATTCAGAAGTACCGTCGTCATCCCGAAACCCATCAGACCCAAAGGTGCCGGATTAGCTGTCGTATCCTGTATCGTTACCAAATCTGCCGCCATAACCTTCCTGCCTCCTCAATTTTACTTAAACAAGGATAATGATGAAATTGCGTATAACTCCCCTCCGGTCCGCTCGCATCATTCGAAACGAGAACTCACGGATATCTTCCTACAACGGTTCCCGCAAAAGGTCAAGCCCGACTGAATTGAAGATTTCACAAAATGACAATAAAAAACGCCGTCCCTGGAGGCGGCGTTTTACCCCATCTGTGACACATTACTTTGTGGGCTGTCTTGAAACCAGCGTAATGGCGGCCCCCAGAAGACAGGCAACACCGGCGATCACAAAGGGTGTTATCCATATCGAGGGATCGCTGCCACCTGCGGCGGCATCTTTGAAGAATCCAGCGATCTGAGGACCGATGACACCGGCGATACCGTAGGATACGAATATGTAGCCATAGTTCAGTCCCACGTTTTTGTTGCCGAAGTAATCGGCAGTTACGGCGGGAAAGAGGGCGAAGTTTCCGCCGAAGTTGAAGCCGATAATGCAAGCACCGATGATGAGCGTTATCCCTGCACCTCCCATCTTGTAGAAGAGGAGCATGATAATGCCCTGGAAGAGACACATGAGAAAGATAGCTGTCTTTCTGCCGATCTTGTCTGAAACGGTCCCCCAGACGATTCTCCCAAGTCCGTTGAAGATGGCATACCACGCCATGGCAGTACCCGCCACGGCCGAGGCAGTTGCTACGGTAACACCATTCGCCTTCAGGGCGTCAATACCGAAGAGTTTGATACAGTAAATCACCATCAACCCGGCGATGGCCGAGAAGAGAAAGGTCAGCCAGGTCATATAAAACTGTGGTGTCTTCAGCATCTCACCCGGCACAAACTCGACCATACCGATGGCAGCGCTGGGAGTGCCCGTCGCGGTGGTCTCATCCGGAGGCGTCCACCCGGCAGGGGCAAACCCCGCAGGGGGATCGATCATAACGATACTTCCGAGGAGAACGGCAAGAAGGAAGATAATACCGTAAAGCAGAAAAACACTCTGAACCCCGCCGAGACCGAAAAAGTTCAGGACATTGAGGAGGTCAAACCACGAACCGGCAGACTTGACCCATATGGTGGCTCCGAACCCGAAGCCCGCGACGGCAAGTCCCGTCACCATTCCCTTCTTATCGGGGAACCACTTCACACCCACGGCGATGGGAACCACGTAGGCAAACCCTATACCGGCACCACCGATAATGCCGATGAAGATCAACTGTGCGGCAAAGGAACTCCCGAAAAACCCGCCGAGAATATAGCCGACACCGAGGACAACACCACCCAGAACTGCCAGCTTCCTCGGCCCTATTCTACCGATCATTCTGCCCGATAAAATCATGACGACGGCAAAGACAAGAAGTCCGACGGAAAAAACCCAGGCGGCTTGAGACGCACTGAAATTGTACATCCCCCCCGGGGCAGTCAACTTGGGAGTAAATACCGACCAGGCATAGATAGCACCGAGACAGAGTTGGATTAAGATCGCCCCCACAACCACATACCAACGATTCATCACCTTCTGATCTGCCATGAACCCCTCCTTTTTCATTTGTCAAAGATTCTCAGAACTAAGCTGCTACTGCCGCTTTTGCGAAGTACCGAAAAAGCTATCGAAAACAGGTAAGACTGTCAAACAAAAAAATCCCCAGGGCTCAGGTTTTTGCCAGGTCCTCCCGAGAATTTACGTTGAGAAAGATCTTCCCTTCGGGATCGAATTTCTCTATTTCATCTGCAGTAATGACGAGTGTCTTCGCCTTTTTATAGAAACCCCTTACTTTCAGGTGATTCTCATCAATGAGAATCTTGATACGGGAAAGGCACCGTTTTGAATAGATGGCATGGAGGGGCTGAAATCCGTCGGGTGGGTGGGGAACGACGATGTCGTTTGAATCAATCCTCCCGGCCATGTATTCTATAAAGTCCCGCCGTAAAAAGGGCATATCACAGGCGGCAAAGAAGGCATGCTTGCTTGATGCATAAAAAAGACCGGTGTAGATTCCGCCCAGGGCAGATTTCCCTTTGATTAGATCTGTTACTATTTTTACATCGTAGGCGAGATAGTCCAAGGGCGAATTTGTCACCAGGACAATCTCGTCAAAAACTTCCCGGTAGATTCTCAGCATTCTTTCTATTATCTTCTCACCGCCTACCTCGACAAAGGCCTTGTTTTCACCCATGCGGGTATTTTTACCGCCTGTCAGGATAATTCCCGTCATCAAAAGTGCACCCTTCCTATTATATGCGTTGCCTTATCGCAGACACCGCTGTCCCTGATGATTTTTCGCGAATATCGCACCTTCGCGCCCTGCGTTTTCTGTCCGGCCCTTCCCGCAGAGAATCTTTTCCGGGTTTTCAGAGATTTGCATGTCCCGCTTTCTGTGAGCGGGTGAATTTACTTGGTCTGTTTCTTTCACAGCCTATACATGAGGCATCCCTCTCTGTCAATGAAGCTTTCCGGGCCATAAAGGGGGGGCACACTTGTTTTGACTTACCCTGTCAAGTGTAGTATGTCACCGGGCTAATCTGCTTCGGCCATCGTGCCAAAAATCATGAGAGGGCAAAAAAGAAAATCCCATGCGCCCAGGCGATTCGCAGGAGAAAAGGAATGAATGGCCCCGCGCCATCAGAAATGGAATGCTCGAGGCCTGGCCGATCTGCCTCGGCTATCTTGCCATCGGGCTGGCCTTCGGTGTCATCGCACAGAAGGCGGGGCTTCATCCTCTTGAAATCGGGTGCATGTCACTCCTCGTCTATGCGGGAAGTTCACAGTTTATCGCCGTATCGATGCTCAGCGCCGGCGCCGGTTTCTTCGCCATCGTTATCACCACCTTCATCGTAAATCTGCGACACCTCCTCATGAGTTCGTCCCTTTCGAGATATTTCAGAGATCTCGGCCAGGGCTGGCTTTCGGCCCTTGCCTACGGGGTGACCGACGAGAGTTTCGCCCTCAATACCGCCAATTTCAGGGAAGGTGACTGGGACTGGCGCCGCGCCCTCGTTCTCAACCAGACCTCGAACCTCGCCTGGATAGGAAGCACAATGGCGGGAGGATACGGCGGCCAGTTTATCCCCGCTGGCGCCTTTGGCATCGACTATGCACTTGTTGCCATGTTTATCTGTCTTCTGATTTTTCAGATCCGGGGCGCGCTCTATGTGGTCATCGCCCTCATCGCAGGGCTCGCCGCAGTTCTTCTGTCACTTATTATTCCGGGAAACGCCTACATATTCATCGCCTCGGTTACCGCAGCAACACTGGGGGTACTCCTCAAGAGATTCGGGTTTTTTCGAAAGATGGAAAGGGGATCATGATACAGACGGATTATCTTCTTATCGTCATCGGAATGGGCGTGGTCACCTATATACCCCGCTGGATCCCCCTGCTCTACCTCTCCAGGAGAGGGCTCCCCAAATGGTTTGCCGAGTGGCTTGACTTCATCCCCGCCGCCATACTGAGTGCCCTCATTTTTCCACTCCTCGTCACGACGGGCGAACCGCGGCATCTCGACCTTCTGCAACCCGAACTTTTCGTGGCAATACCGACACTGATTGTTGCCGTCAAGACACGGTCCCTGGCGGGAACAGTCATTTTCGGCATGATTCTCTACTGGATCGCCGGTCAATATATTTGAGACGACGCTTTGAACTACCCGGCCGATCAATGAAACGATGGTGAATATGAAATGAAGCACTATGTAAAGCTCCTCTTTGTTGCCCTCTTCTGGGGAGGAACCTTTGTCGCCGGACGGTTGGTCGCACAGAATGTGGGCCCCTTCAGCGCCGCCTTCCTGCGCTTCGCCGTGGCATCCTTTTTCCTGATCTTTGTCACCAGAAAGCTGGAGGGTGGGATTCCCCTCCTCAAGAAACACCAGATTGTGCCGATACTCCTCCTCGGCATGACGGGGGTTTTTGCCTATAATATATTCTTTCTTTCGGGGCTGAAAGTAATAGAAGCGGGCAGAGCCTCACTGATCATCGCCATGAACCCCGTCTTTATCGCCCTCTTCGCCTACTTTGTCTTCAAAGAAAAACTCACCAGGATGAACAGAGCGGGTATTTTACTCTGCCTCTCCGGTGCCATCATCGTCATATCGAAGGGGAATCCCCTGATAATCGTTGAGGGAGGCATCGGCAGTGGAGAGCTTTATATCCTCGGGTGCGTGGTAAGCTGGGTCTTATATTCACTGATCGGAAAGAGGACCATGCACGACATGTCTCCCCTGTCGGCGGTAACATACTCCTGTCTCATCGGCGGTCTCTTTCTGTTCCCCTCTGCCCTCTTCGAGGGCATGTTCAGTGACCTGCGCGGCTACAGCGGTGCAGACTGGTTCAACATCTTTTACCTCGGGCTCTTCGGCACCGTCCTCGGATTCACCTGGTACTATGAAGGGATAAAAGAACTCGGGGCCTCGAAGGCGGCGGTATTCATCAATTTCGTCCCAATCAGTGCAGTGATACTCTCCTGCATCATCCTCAAGGAGAGACTGGACGTCTCTCTCATCGTCGGCGCCATTATGGTTATAAGCGGGGCATACCTGACAAACAGAAGGTAACGACTGATCCGGCTTTCCCGAAAAAGGGATGGCGCTATTTTATTGACAGGGGATTACTTTCCTTATATTCATCTCTGCTGAAACTAAATTTTCTGACGGCTATTGTCGCTGAATTCGCCAAGCTCGCCGGGAGAGATGAAATGGGAACAATCTATGACACCTGCATCCTTATTAACTATGAGCGACTGGGAACCGAGATAGAAGAGCTGATACCTTCCAGAGAAGGTGAAGCCCCGGGTGTCAGCGTGGTCAGTATTGCCGAACTCCTCCACGGGGCTCACCGTGCCGACGGAGAAAAGAGGAAACAGGAGCGGCTTGCCTTTGTTGAAAAAGTGTGCAGACTTTTCACCATCTTCGACTACGATACGGAGGCAGCCAGAGTATTCGCAACAATATCGAGCAGCACGGCGCGGAGAGGAATATCCCTCGGGGTTAATGATATGATAATCGCGGCCACAGCGCTCTCCCACGGATACTCGGTTCTCACGCTCAACGGAAAAGATTTTAAAGACATTGAGGGTCTCTCGGTAACGATCCTTGATAGTGATACAAAGCAAGGAGGAGTCTCCAACCATGACTGAAGAAAAAAACATCTCTCCCAGCGATTTCATCCGGGAGATAATCGATGATGACCTGCAAGAAGGAAAGAATCAGAGACGAGTGGCCACCCGTTTTCCTCCGGAACCGAACGGTTACATCCATATCGGACACGCAAAGTCGATTTGCCTCAATTTCGGTATCGCCACCCAGTACCAGGGTACCTGCAATCTGAGATTCGACGATACCGATCCGAGTGGCGAGTCGCTCGAATATGTGGACTCGATTATCAACGACATCCACTGGCTCGGATTTGACTGGGAGGACCGGCTCTTTTTTGCCTCCGACTATTTTGAAAAACTCTATCAGTTTGCTCTTGAACTCATCAAAGCCGGGAAGGCCTACGTCTGCGACCTGACGGCCGACGAGATACGCGAATACCGTGGCAGCTTCACCGAAGCGGGAAGAGAAAGCCCCTATCGAAACCGTTCCGTCGACGAGAACCTCGATCTTTTCGAGCGGATGAGGGCGGGCGAATTCGACGACGGGACCCACGTTCTTCGCGCGAGGATCGATATGGCCTCTCCCAACATCGTCATGCGTGACCCCGTCATTTACCGTATCAAAAAGTCGCCTCACTACCGAACGGGCGATAGATGGGTCATCTATCCGATGTACGATTTTGCCCACTGCCTCTCCGACGCACTGGAGAATATTACCCATTCGATCTGTACACTGGAGTTTGAAAACAACCGTCCCTTATATGATTGGATCGTGAATCAGCTGATCTCGGGCGACCGGCCCCGGCAGATCGAATTCGCCCGCCTCAACATCAGCTACACGGTGATCAGTAAACGGATGCTCATCGAACTGGTGGAAAAGGGTTATGTCACCGGATGGGACGATCCCCGTATGCCCACCGTGTCGGGTCTCCGGCGGAGGGGGTACACGCCCGAGGCGATCAGGAACTTCTGCACAGCCATCGGCGTCGCCAAAAATGACAACCTCATCGACGTGGCGCTTCTTGAGCACTGCGTTCGCGACGACCTGAACGAGCGGGCACCGCGAGTGATGGGCGTCTTGAAACCACTCCGTGTCGTCATCGATAATTATCCCGAGGATGGGGTCGAGGAATTCGAATTCGCCAATCATCCGCAGAAGCCGGAGATGGGTACCCGGACAGTCCCCTTCTCACGGGTACTCTACATCGAGCGTGATGACTTTCAGGAGGATCCGCCGGGGAAATACAAACGTCTCGCCCCGGGTCGCGAGGTCCGGCTTAGAAACGCCTATGTCATTAAATATGAGCGCATGGTGAAGGACGATCAAACCGGCGAAATCACCGAGATTCACTGCACCTATGATCCTGAAACGAAAAACGCACCGCCCCCGGACGGCCGCAAGGTAAAGGGAGTCATCCACTGGGTATCGGCGAAGCACTCGATACCCGCTGAGGTTAGGCTCTACGACAGACTTTTCAAGGTGGCCGATCCCGCCTCCGAGTCCGGAGAATTTACGGACTATCTGAATCCGGGATCCCTTGAAACACTCCCTCCCTGCTATGTGGAGTCCAGCCTGAAGGATGCGGAACCGGGAAGTCGATTCCAGTTTGAGCGACTCGGGTATTTCACCGTCGATTCCGGGGATTCCAAGCCGGGGATTCCCGTATTCAACCGGATTGTCGCACTTCGGGATACCTGGGGAAAACGTGCCGCTTCGGGGAAATGATAAAAAAATGGCTGGGAGACAAGGATTCGAACCTTGATTGACGGAGTCAGAGTCCGCTGTCCTACCGTTGAACGATCTCCCAGCAAAGAAAGGTTTAACTAACGATCCTCACCCGTCCCTATATCGGGCGGAGGAGGATTATCTATTTGGAAATCCTATATAGTGATATCGGCCCCTTCTGTCAACATCTTTTTTCACACAAAAAGGGTGCCCTCAGGGGGGCTATTCCCGGGGGTAAAGACTTTTTACTGTCGAAAACTGGACACTCAATCGAGTCTCAGTCCGCTCTGATTCTGGAGAACAACAAATTCCACCCGAGAGTATATGCAAAAAAATCAAAAGGGGTCAGGACTCATGTCCCCACCCCTTCATAGTCATGGTAGGCGGTACTGGATTTGAACCAGTGACTACAGTTGTAACTATACGGTATTATTGTATTAAAAATCGGGCTGGCACAAATTCGGCACAAAGTTATCAGATTCTGAAGTAGTAAAGAGTTTCAAAGCAAATCTGTTTTTCAATTACGAAAAAAATACCAATTTTTAAGTTATACACTTTTTATTTGCATATTTTACGCAAAAAGAGTAGTGATAACTGAAATATTGCCTTTTATTAGGCTGATTAGAGAGGGGTGATGTTATGCTTATCGAATTCAATGTTGCAAATTACGCATCGTTTAAAGATCGCGCTACATTAAGTATGGTTGCTTCTAAAGATAGAGATTTAGAAGAAAACAATGTTTTTAAGGTTGGAAAAAGAAGGCTATTAAAGAGCGTTGTAATTTACGGTGCAAATGCGAGCGGAAAGAGCAATCTACTCGACGCTATGGCTTTTATGCGTCACATGGTTAGCAAGTCTTCAAAGGACACTACAGCTGCCGAAAATATCAATGTTCGGTCCTTCAAGTTGAGCACAGAATGTGTTGATAAGCCTTCCTTTTTTGAAATTGTGTTTATTCAAAACAAAACAATATATCGATACGGATTTACATTAGATAGAAAAAAGATACACTCGGAATGGTTATTTAATGTCCCAACAACAAAAGAAGCTCGACTTTTTGTGCGTGAAGGTAAAAAGTTTAAACTAAATACCGATAGATTCAAGGAGGGCAGAGGATTACAAAAGAAAACTAGAGAAAATGCCCTCTTCCTTTCTGTATGTGCGCAGTGGAATGGTAAAATTTCTATGGGCATATTGTCGTGGTTTCAAAATTTAGGTTTGCTCCATGGCTTGCACGACTTTGGCTATCTTGATGAAACTAAGAAAAGCTTGGAAGAACCAGAAAAAAAGAAATGGATCATGCAAATGATCAATATTGCTGATTTTCTAATTGAGGATATCGAAACATCGAAAAAGAAATTGACTATTGAGGATTTGCCAGAACTTATAAAAGATGATTTTAAAAGAAAAATCCTTGACCAAAACGAAATGTTGGTGGAATTAAAAACAGTTCATAGTCAATATGGAAAGAACGATGAAGAAGTTGGAAAGATTTTATTTGATTTAGAAGATGATGAATCTGGAGGAACTCAGAAATTTGTCACAATGGCGGGGCCTTTGTTGAATACGATCCAGCAAGGTAAAGTGATCGTTATTGACGAACTTGATTCTAGATTACATCCCAAGCTAACATGGACAATAGTGGAACTATTTAATTCGTATGCTAATAAAAAAAATGCACAACTAATTTTCGCTTCACATGATACAAGTCTATTGAACAATAAACTCTTTCGACGGGATCAAATTTGGTTTACTGAGAAAGAAAAACATGGGTCAACTGAACTATACTCATTGATAGAGCTTAAGGGCGTAAGAAAAGAATCATCATTTAGTAAAGACTATATATTGGGGAAGTATGGCGCTATTCCCTTCATTGGAGATTCGAAGTGGCTTTTCTGTGAGGATTAAAATGAGCAAAAGTTGGCAACGTAAACGAAATTATAGTAGCCGTAGAGTAAGTTCGCGTCATATTCGTAATCGGATCCTTATTCTTTGTGAAGGAAAAAAAACTGAACCAAATTACTTTCGCAAATTCCCCGTAGATATAGAACTTGTTGAAATAGAGGTAGACGGAACGGGTAAAAACACAATTAGTATTATAGACGAAGCCTATGATAGAGGTCAGCGAGCCTCAAATGAATACCAACCCTATAATCAGATTTGGTGTGTATTTGATAGGGATTCATTTCCTGTAGATAGGTTTAAAGATGCTTTGAGTTTAGCACGGAGAAAGCATATACGAGTTGCTTATTCTAATGAGTGCTTTGAGCTTTGGTACTATTTACATTACAATTATTTAGATAGCGCACTGAGCAGAAATGATTATCCTGATAAACTTACGGAACTTATGGGACAAAGGTATAAGAAAAATGATAAAAATATGTATGAACTTTTAAAAGAAAAGCAAAAAAATGCAATAGAGAACGCAAACAAACTATTAAGCAGTTATAGTTATTGTAATCCTGAAAAGGATAACCCATCCACCACTGTGCATGAATTGGTAAAAGTTCTTAACGAATTTATAAAAGAAAGTTGAAATATGATAGAAATACTAATATTTTCTATAAATTGAGAAAGGAAGGATAAAATGACACTTGGAAATAATGAAAAAAGAGAAGCACTAGAAAAAGCAATAATAATAACAAAAGCAGCGGCAGAAGGTGGCACTAAGTACAGCCTAGCGGATATTCTTGACGATGTTTACAAAAAATTAAAAGAGTTGGTTGAAGACACAAAGGGTAATTAACCATAATGTAATGTAAATGAGAAAATGTTCCGCAAGTATTTTAATTATTTGTAAATACTATCTATATCAACACAAATATTACTCTCGACTTCTCAGAACGCTCAAATATATCCTTCTTACCAGAGCATATAAAGCCCCATTCGCCTACCCTTACCTAAGTAGGAGCAAGGATAATCTTATCAAGGCCGAACAAAGTGAGCCGAAGGGCTCCCTTGATAAGGCTATCGGTCATGATATTGTGCCTTATAAGCAACGGTGAGAATGGGCCTTTTAAGGGCTCGTCGGAGCCGTTGCTTATCAATTTTTAATCCCCCAACAATTAGAAAAAATAAAAAGTGCTTGGAGAAAATAGGGACAGCGCCCTTTATTATAAACATACCCCTCAAATGTCTCAAAAATCCAAAATCAAAACCCTATTTTCAGAGCTTATAAAGAGCCAACCCTCTCCCCGTCGCCTGATTCCTTCATAGCAAGAGCATAGACAGTCAAGTCAAGGCCGAACAAAGTGAGCCGAAGGGAAGCCTTGATTTGAATGGCGCTCGTGCTATGGGTTTTTGGAAGCAGGGTGACGGTGAATAAAAGATGATAATAAAGTGAAAAAAGTGCTTGACAATAAGCATTAAGGTCTATAGACTCTCATACAATACTTAGGAGGTATGAGAAATGCCGACAGAAAAAGGAGATAAGCAGGCCGTTACAATTTGGATCAAGAAAGATTTAGTAGAAAAGATTGACCGGCTTGCAGAAAAGGGAGATTTGACACGAAGCAAACTCATATCAAACCTTGTTGAGGTTGGAGTAGAAGAGATTTCCATTATGGATAAGGTCGGAGTATGGGCAATGGCAAGGATATTTGAAGACATTAAACAAAGACTAAGAGGTAACAAGAGTAAAATCGACATAAAAGAAAAAGAATAAAAAGACGAGATCTTACAACGAGAAGCGCCTCGGCAGAGAGAGCGCGAGCGAGTGCTCTTATGCAGGACGTAGAAAACATACTTATAAGCGTAAAGATGATAGTGATGGATTAATGAGGAGCAATTTTACTATAAAATGATGGAATTTATTAAGAGCGCAAGAATAAAACTTAAGGGAAAGAAGATCATCACAGAATTGATGAAGAACTACTAAATAGAGAGAGCCAAGCACGGACTTTGGGCGGTCAGATGCTTGGCTCAACTACCAGAGGGCATCTTGCGACACTCTCAAGTGGGTTTAGTCTAACAACCTTTCTAATGAGTGTCAAGGTGCTCTCCAATGATGAATTGGAGGGCTTTCATGCGTCTATCCAACAAAGAAATCTATTTCATTCGGAAGATCAAAGAAGTGTTCCCTGGGGCGAGATTGCTCACCGGACTTGAAGCGGAACGTCATAGAAAAGGTAATCAGAACCTGAAAAGGCTAATGGCTGACGTGCCGAATAAGTCAAAGGTCAGTGTCGAACCTTTGGTGATGGGGCATCGGAAACTGCAAGAGCTTTTTCCCGAGAATAAATCTAAGAAAGTTTCGAACAAGGAATACAGGTTGAGGAATCAGCTTTCTCTCTTTGACGACAACGCAAAGGGGGCCAAGTGACTATCAGGCCCCCCTCAAACGTACATGAAATTTTAAAAACACAGGATATTCAGGTACTTGCGTCAGGGGTGGATTCACTTTATTTATCAATGCAGGTTGAATGGGAACATACTGATATATTTGACTATTTAACATCAATTAAAAATAAGGCACGAGAATATAATACTGATTATCAGGGAATATTAAACTCAGGCCATGAGTTGTTTGAATGGCCGTTTATTATAAAACCGCATGGCACAAATGGGTATGAATGGCTGTTAAAAGGACATGACTACACTATTAAGGTGGGGAACTGGAAGGATTTGCGAGATAGGCCAAGCATCATGGCGGAGATTAGTTCTGAAACGTTATGGCACCTTGGAGTAGAAGAGGCTGTATCGAGGCTTAAGGACATTATTAGTAATTCAGGAGGCAATCTAATTGAAGTTAAATTAAGCCGTGCGGATCTCTGTATTGATGTCCTTATACCAAAAGAGCTTTGGTCGATTCATTTGATTGATTACGCAGTCACGAGGGCAACGGATATTGCACCATATTACAAACACAGAAAGCTGACAGGTATAAGGATTGGCAAGGGGATAATATCAGCACGACTTTATGACAAGCCATTAGAGATAGCTCAACAGTCAAAGAAATACTGGATGTATGCCATTTGGGGCATTGGCATTGATGAAATACCTGACGATAAAATGATTATACGCATAGAATTCCAGTTGAGAAGGGAGTTTCTGAAACAGGTTAAGCTCAATACCATTGACGATCTTATTAGCCTGCATAGCAATGCATGGGCTCGTTGCACACAGATATGGCTTCGATTTGAGGATGGTATCGGTAAGCATGTGAGTAGAAGAAAGACCTTGCCTTTTTGGAAGGCAATACAGGCAGGATACGAGGGTGCTCAGAGAGCAAACCCCTTGGTACGTGAAAAGGCCTATGTTCAGGATAAGAGGCGGGTAATGTCTCAGATAATTGGACACCTATCATCATTGATGGCGATAGAACTGGAAAGAACAAATGCAGATTTAAACGCTACTGTCGATTTGACTAGCACTTTGATTACATACTTAAATGAAATCGGTCATCTGGAAATCGACATCGATTATGAATTGAATAAAGAGCTTAGAAAGAAAAGAGCAAGGTGTCACAGGGCATCAAAGGGTGAACTAGAAATAATTAAAGTACAGGGATTGAAGACCGTATTACAATGAATTTGAATTCACCTTTAAGAAATGATACATCTCCTTTTAAAGGGGGTGAACTGTGCATGAAAGGTGGAATCTATACCGATGAAAGTTGTCCTATTTGTGGTGCTAAACTTGTTGACAACAGAAAAAATGGCCTGACCTGTCCGAAGCATCCAAAAGTCTATGCACGGAATTTTCGTGTAAAGTTCAAACAAACACATAAAAGGTTCAAGGATTACAATGCCGCAGATCAATTTTTGTCTTATCTTCGACACGACGTTATAAATTATGATCCGAGGGACTATCAGAAAAAAAATCCCTTGGGATTTTCGAATCTCGCAGAACAATGGCTTTTGACAAAGACACATCTTAAATCATTTAGAGATGTAAAGAATCACATCAATCAGGCTTCCGATTATTTCGGGAACATGAACATAAAAGATATACAATATGGTGAATTGGAAGATTTCTTTAGCTCTCTGTCGTGCGGAAATAAATCAAAGCACAATATCAAATCAGTCATTCATAACTTTTTCAAATGGGTATGGAAACGAAACAGAAAAACATTTTCAAAAGATGACTTCCCCGATTTCCCGGTTATCTCATTCACTCTTGGTTACAGAAAAATTGTTTCAAAAGAAATTCAGTGGCAAATACTTGAAGAAATTAAATGCATTGCTCCTTTCAGGGCGTGGCTTGCATGTAAGTGGCTTGCTACTTATACAAAGATAAGACCAGGGGAACTGATCAAAATCACCGAGGGTAATATTGATAGGGATAACGGTATTATTTGCATTACCCATGCAAAAGAAAATCGGGTTAAATACGTGCCAATGACACCTGAAGACATTGACATCGTTCGTACCCTACCCCTTGCAGTTCCTTTTATTCCTTTTTTCCGTCATGAGAAAAGCGGGCATGGAGTCAAAGAGGGTTCTGCTTATGGTAGAAACAGGCTTAGAGGTATTTGGAACGAAGCTTGTAAGAATTTGGGTATCGAGGGAGTGAGTCTTTATCCGGGGACAAAACACAGTTCGGTCACGGCCTTAAACAAAATGGGTTATTCTCCGGAAGATATACAGGCAAATGCAACAGGTCATTTGTCATCAGCGTTTAAACGATATCTAATGCCGGATGTCGAAAGAAGCATTGAAATGTATCAGGCAAGTATGCCGGGAAAAACGGCAAAATCCTCTGGCACTAACTTGGCACTAAAATCGGGGAGCTCATAAAAAGCTAACCCCCCGATTTAAAAGGTATAAAATGGTAGGCGGTACTGGATTTGAACCAGTGACTTCTACCGTGTGAAGGTAGCACTCTCCCACTGAGTTAACCGCCCAGATTCGAGGTGACTCTATCGTAAAGGATTCCCTTTTTCAAGTTAAAAAATATATTGAAAATATCTGGAGGCCGACGAGCCTCCGCTTTCTCCATCCACCCGAATTTCTTCAGTTTTGACAATACCATATTCGTTATTATCATAATCATAACGGGGGTTTTAACCTCCCGTTTTGCAAGGAGGGAAAGAATTATGAGGCACTTTGAATATGAAATTACCCGTCATAGCACCGAAAGTCTGACCCAGTTGATCCTCTTCTGCTCCGAGGAAGGTCAGTGCACGCTCGACGATCTTCCCCACAGTCAGACCGATATTTTCCGAAACATCTTGAACGAAAAGGGGCGGGAAGGCTGGGAGCTCGTCGATATTGCCTTCGGGAAAGAGGGAATCCTTGCCTTCTGGAAGCGTGAGATGGCGGGATAATCTAAAGAGGAAAAGGACAATGAAAAGAATAAAAATTAAGGGGATGTCTTGCCAGCACTGCGTTATGGCCGTCACGAAGGCCCTCGAAGAGATTGAGGGGATAGAGAATGTCACAGTTGACCTCGCAGGAGGCGAGGCTCGATTTGAGGAGACAGGGAACGTCGACGTTGACAGAATACGGAAACAGATAAGCGATGCCGGATACGAAGCCGACTAAAGAAACCGTTCACCTCCGGGGGATGACCTGTGCAACCTGCGTGAGGCGGGTCGAAGAGGGCCTCAAAAAGCTGGATGGGGTAAAGGATGCCTCCGTCAACTTCGCCACCGAGACGGCAACGGTGCTCTATGATCCCGAACTCCTCAAAGCGGAAAAGATATCGGAGACCGTCACAGACCTGGGATATGAAATCGCCGAGTCCACACCCTCTCGGCTTGAGAGCTCCCTTCAGACCACCGTCATGGTGGGCGGCATGACCTGCGCAGCCTGCGTCAGACGTGTGGAAAAGGCACTTCAAACAATACCGGGAGTGAAGGGGGCATCGGTCAACCTGGCCACATCGAGGGCAACCCTGATCCACGAGAAGGATGGCATCGACATAACAAAGATAGGGGAAATCATCAAGAAAACGGGCTACGAATTCCTCGGTATTCTGAAAGACAGAAGGGACGATCCCCTTGAAGCGGCACGTCAGAAGGAATTCAGAGAACTTGCTCTGAAGGTGTCGGCGGGGGCGATCCTCAGTGTCCTTGTCTTCATGGGAACCATGCAGGAGTGGTTTCCCTTTCTCTCCTTTATACCGAGACGGGTTATGCTGTTCCTTCTCTTTATCCTTACCACACCGGTCGTATTCTGGGTGGGAGAAAGGTTTCTGAAGGGGGCCCTGAAGGCGACAGTTCAGAAAACGGCCGATATGAATACCCTCGTCTTTCTTGGATCGATGACCGCCTATATCTATTCGGGAACGGTTGTCCTATGGCCCGGTTTTTTTGCAACTGCCGGAATAACACCTCCTGTCTATTTTGACGGTGCCGCCATGATCATCACCCTCGTCCTTCTGGGAAGGCTCCTGGAGGCACGTGCCAAGGGAAAGACCTCGGAGGCACTGCGAAAACTGGCAGATCTCAAACCCGCCATAGCCCATCTCTTCTCGGAGGGAACGGTGAAAGATGTTCCCATCGAAACAATTGTACCGGGAAATGCCATCATCGTAAAGCCGGGCGAAAAAATACCCACCGACGGTGTGGTGAGAGAGGGTATATCCTCGGTGGACGAATCGATGCTCACCGGCGAGAGCATCCCCGTTGAAAAGTTTACAGGAAGCAGCGTCTTTGCCGGAACGATCAATCAGAGCGGCAGTTTAGAATTTGAAACGACAAAGACGGGGATGAATACGATGCTTGAGCAGATCATCAGGCTCGTTGAGGAGGCCCAGGGGTCGAAGGCCCCGATCCAGCGGTTTGCCGACAGGGTTGCCTCCGTCTTCGTTCCCGTGGTGATCACCATCGCAATAGCAACGTTCGTCATCTGGTACCTCCTCGTTCCCGAACCGGTCCTGAGCCGTGCCCTTCTGAATTTTGTTTCAGTCTTGATCATCGCATGCCCCTGTGCCATGGGACTGGCAACTCCCACGGCGGTCATGGTGGGAACAGGATTGGGTGCGGAAGGGGGCATCCTGATAAAGGGGGGAGAGACACTTGAAAAGGCCCACAGGCTCGATACGGTGGTCTTTGACAAAACGGGGACCCTCACCGAGGGCAGACCTCGCGTCACCGACATTATTACGCTGGAGGGCGAAGAGCGACACAACCTTCTCGAGATTGCCCTCTCCCTTGAGGCCGTCTCGGAACACCCCCTGGCCGCTGCGGTGAAGGAAAGAGCGGAAGAAGAAGGTATCGAGGCCAGCAAGGTAACTGGCTTTGAGGCCTTTCCCGGTCTGGGAATCGCAGGAAAAATCGAGGGGAAAGAGATCCTCTTGGGAAACGGAACGTTCATGAAAGAGTGCAACGTCTCCCTCGAAGGGGCAGAGGACAGGATCACCGCTGCGGAATTATGGGGAAAGACGCTGACCTTTATCTCCCGGGAGGGGAATCTCGCGGGAATCATCGGATTTGCTGACAGGCCGAAGGAATCAGCCGGTGAGGCCGTCGCCCGTCTCCGAAAAGAGGGTATTACTGTGGCAATGATAACGGGGGACAACAGGAAGACCGCCGAGGCCATCGCCGGGGATGTGGGAATAGAAGAAATCATTGCCGAGGTGCTCCCCCAGGACAAGGAACGAGAGATACGAACCCTCCAGAAGCGGGGTCGCACCGTGGCCATGGTGGGAGACGGCATCAATGACGCACCCGCCCTGGCCACGGCAGACGTGGGAATCTCCATAGGGTCCGGTTCCGATATCGCCCGAGAAGCGGGAGATATCACCCTCATGAAGGACGACCTGGGGCTCGTTGCTTCAGCGATCCGTCTCTCGTCGCTTACCATGAGAGTTATCAAGCAGAACCTCTTCTGGGCATTTTTTTACAACAGCCTCGGCATCCCCATTGCGGCGGGAGTACTCTATCCTCTTTTCGGCATCTTTCTGAATCCGATGTTCGCCGCCGCCGCCATGGCCTTGAGTTCTGTTTCCGTCGTCAGCAATTCCTTACGATTGCGGAGGATATGGCTTAAGATTGACAGACAGTAGTTTTTTGCTCTATACTGACCCATCTTAAAAGGAAAGGGGGGAATTACCATGAAGGTAGGAATAATCTTCACCGGTACCGGCCCGATTCTCGTCCTGACCTCCTATGAATCACTGACAGACCCGGCGTTTATCGACAAACTCGCTGCAAAGGGAATAAAGAAGTTCATCGCCACGGAACTTTCCCTTGATACGGTAAAAGACAAGTACGGCAAGCATTTCACAATTATCATGGGGGATCTGCACCAGACGGACGATCTCAGGGTTCTTGACTATAACGGATACAACATCTTCAAGAATTTCTCCTTCAGTGAAATGGGAACACCGATTTATTACGAACCGTAGATCGTCGACATGGTACCACTCAGAACTGGCCATGGCGGCCGGTACCGCTCGAAAACCTCAGAGCCCCTTGCCTCGTCTCACCACTTGCAACAACCTTGAGTCCGAGTTCAAATTCGAGTTCCATGGCCTTATCAAAATCAATGTCAAAACCGCGGTAGAGCGCCTCCCTGTCGCTTCGCATGCATACCTGGGGAAACTGCGAGATCTCTCTCGCGAGTTTCTCAGTCTCTTCTCGAGCCGTTCCCCTTTCTACCACCCGGTTTACAAGTCCCATGGAGAGAGCCTCTTCTGCACCGACGGACCGGCCCGTCAGGATCAAATCGAGGGCCCTGCTCACTCCGATGAGGCGGGGGAGTCGCTGGGTCCCTCCATCTACAAGAGGAACACCGAATCTACGGCAGAAGACCCCAAGGACTGCATCCTCTTCCATAACCCGGAGGTCACACCAACAGGCAAGTTCGAGCCCTCCGGCGACGGCATAGCCCGATATGGCAGCGATGACGGGCTTTGAAAGCATCATCCTCGTAGGCCCCATGGGGCCGTCATCGGACATATTCTCGTTCAGTCTGTTTCCCCTTGTGAGGGGGTCTTCGGCAAGCGCTTTCAGATCGGCACCGGCCGAGAAGGTTCCTCCCTCTCCCCAGAGGACAGCCACATCAAGACCGTCATCATCGTCAAAGATCCTGAAGGCATCGGCCAGTCGATCCGCAGTCATTCTATCGACACAGTTTCTGACCTCAGGACGATTCAGGATAATCGTGCAGATCCTTCCTTCCCGTTCCATTATCACTTCCATGGCACTCCCCCCACAGGTTATTTAATGCACTCGTAAGAGAAAAGAGCATGCCTGTCAATAAAAAAGACCGGATAGACAGGTAATTGCTTTTCCTGTATAAGTCAATGAGGAGGTCAAACCGTGGCAGACTCGGATTATTCTATTCTGGATAGACCGGAAATAATTTCCTTCCTCTTTTATCCCAGGAAGGAAGGATTCTTTTCCGGGGGGCAGCATGGTGAAAAGGATATCCTGATACCTGTTGCAAAGGATGTCGAGATCGGCGCCCGCTTCCATAGTGCCGGTATATCGGCACCGACCATTCTCTTCTTTCACGGAAACGGTGAAATCGTCTCCGATTATGATGACCTGGGTCCCATCTATGTAAAGATGGGGATCAATTTTCTCCCCGTCGATTATCGTGGATATGGAAGATCAACGGGGAATCCTACCGTATCTTCAATGATGGCCGACTGCCACGTAATTTTCGACTATGTTCGAGCCTGGTTGAAAGACACCGGACACCACGGCCCTTTTATCGTAATGGGACGATCTCTCGGAAGCATCTCCGCCCTGGAACTTGCATCGAACTATGGAGATAAAATTGACGGTCTTATTATTGAGAGTGGTCTTGCCTACGTGATACCCCTTCTGCAGCTCCTGGGCATCGACGCGGGACACCTCGGGATCTCGGAAGAGGACGGCTTCAGCAATATCGAAAAGATACAAACCTTCCGTAAAACCACCCTTATCATTCATGCCGAGCGTGATCACATCATACCCTTTTCGGACGGACAGGCTCTCTTTGAGGCAAGTTCCGCCTCCGACAAGAGATTCCTCATGATCCCCGGGGCCAATCATAACGACATCTTTGCCCGGGGTCTTGGGAACTACATGAATGCAATAGGGGATCTTCTGAAGGACGTCGGATAGAGTGCCCCCGCACTTCGGGAGTCACCCCTTTATCCTGTTCCTACGACCGCTGCTGAACATCGCCTTCATCACAGCAGATCAACTGTTTTCAGGGAAAGTCCCGTCTCTTTGATAGCCTCCGTGATTGCCTTTTCCGAACCGACTACCTTGACGATCCCCCGTTCCCCTGCACCATCCAGTACATCGGCAAACCGTCTGAAATCATCCTGCGTCGTTGCCAGGACCTCATCACGCATTTTCTGGCGATAGTCATCGGTACTTCCGATGAGATATCGCATCATGGAGGTATATCCCTTGGCATCGGGAAACATATAGGCGTCGATATCGCCGATGCAGCCGATGATACTTTTCGCCAGTTCGCCACTGTTAAGATCGACTCTTCGCAAAAAGTCTCCCGCCTCATCGAAGGCAGTAACCGTCTTTGCTATATTGGGATCACGATAGGAAAGAAAAGTCAACACACCGGACAGACGGTCAAAGATACAGAATGCACCGTAGGCACCTCCCTGCACCCTGACGCGATCCCACAACCAGGACGTTCTGAGATACCGGGTAATAACGGCAGCGGAACCGTGAAATTCGTAACCCAGGCCGTAAAGATCGGCACCCTTTCCCACATAATTGATCTGGGAAGGAACGATCATCCCTTCGAGTTCCTCGGGATATCCGGGGACCCACTCAGGAATTCCCCGGGGACCTTCAGGTACAGTTTCGATAAATTCGTCAAACCGATTGCTAACGGACTCCCACCCCGCTCTGTCGATCGTCACATTAACGATCATGTCGTTCCGGTTTACGACCAACCTCAGGATGTCCCGAAGAATATTCCGAACGGAGGGCCAGTCATCGTCCACTTTTTTGACAAGCTCTCTCAGGAAGAAGAGATAGCTCACGCCGCCTATCTGTTCCCCCACCCATCCCGACTCACTGAAATGGGCGCGGAGACGCGAATTAACGACCTGATGTCCGGCAGGAATCAATCCCTGTTCCTTTCTCGACCGCTCCTCCAGCAGTATCTGCCGGAAACGTTCGCGGTTATCCATGTCCACCGTAAGGAGGATATCCTTAATGATATCGAGAAGATCATCCGTCTGTGACAGCATCGCCTTTCCGCGCAGGAAAAGCCGTGCCTCCGTTTTATCGGCATCCACTACGGGGGATACCAGGAGCGCAGGGCTCACTCCTCCGGTTTTTCTGTCGATCCTCCGGGAAAGTTTCACATAGTCTTCATCGGTCGTTCCCATCTCGATGAGCGTCCTGCTGAAAAGGGGGATATAGGGGATGTACTCCTGCGGAAGAACCCTGAGATCGAATCCGACATCGACATAGGCAATCCCGTTCGTCGCAAGATCGTGATAGAGAATTTTTGCACCCTTTCTATCGAGTGACTCGAGAGGGATGGTCCTGTTTTTTTTCTCCAGATCGGAGAGATTCAGGGTCGGAATCGACGCCAGTGCCTCTCGTGAGTCCGGAGTTTCCTGTATCCTTTGCAGCGTTTCTTTGTTTTCAAAAACCTGCTGCAGTTCCTCGGAGGTCATCCCTTCCTTGAGACCGTCGAGCCTTTTTCGTTCATCCTTTTCCGCTTGTACATCAAGCTCGGTGTCGGGTGTTAGCACCACCCGTGTCCGGTGAGGATTCTCGATGAGGGAGCCTTCTATTATCTCCTCGAAAACGTTCTCATCCGCCGCTATCCGTTCCTTTATTGCCCTCAGGGGCGCTTCAAAACCGAGAAGAGCGAGGGGATCGCCGTCGTAAAGCCAGGTGGAAAGGGAACGCAGCATAAGCACCAATCCCCGCGGATAATTCCCCGTATTATTCTCTCTGAGGGTGAACTCGATGGAATTGATGGCTGCCTCCACCGCCTCCTTGTCTATTCCTTCGAGCACCAGGCCGGCAAGCGTCTCCAGAACAAGGGTCTCCACATCAGCGGCCTTTGCAACATCAATCCCCTTCAGGCCAACCGAAAAAACCATCTGACGCAGTTCGCCTTCAAGGCCCAGACCGGTAATATCCTCTCCCAATCCGGAGTCAATAAGGGCCTTGCGAAGCGGGGAACCGGGTGTCCCCATCAGTATATACCCGAGGATCGTGAGGGCAACGTTCTTTTCAATCTCCCTTGTCTCGGCAAGAAGCCAGTTTACCGTTACCATGCCCTTCGACCGGGAAGAGTCATCTTTTCCCGAGGCAAAGGGAAAGACAAAACTCCGGGGTTTATCAAACCTGCCCTGGAGAGAAACGGCGGAATCGATCTCCAGTCTATTAAAATCCTTCAAGTATCGATCTGCCAATCTGAGTCTCTTCTCGGGATCATCATCGCCATAGAAGAATAGACGCGCATTGGAAGGGTGATAATATCGCCGGTGAAAGTCCTTGAATTCCTCATAGGTGAGTGACGGTATGACTCGTGGATCACCTCCCGAATCAAGACCGTAGGTGGTATCGGGGAAAAGGGACTGTTGTGAGTATTCGGCAAGAAGATTATCGGGCGATGAATAGGCTCCCTTCATTTCGTTAAAGACTACCCCCTTGTAGCCGAGTGGACCGTTCGGCTTCTCTATCTCAAAGTGCCATCCCTCCTGCTGAAAAATATGTTCCGTAATACGGGGATAAAAGACGGCATCGAGATAGACATCGACAAGATTATAAAAGTCTTTTGTATTCTGACTTGCCACGGGATAACAGGTCTTGTCGGGATAGGTAAAGGCATTGAGAAAGGTCTGGAGGGACCCCTTCAATATTTCAACGAAGGGTTCCTTGACGGGATACTTTCTCGAACCGCAGAGAACGGAATGCTCCAGTATGTGGGGAACACCCGTCGAATCATTGGGGGGCGTCCTGAAGGTAATCCCAAACACCTTGTTTTCATCGTCACTGATAAGGGAAAGGAGCTCGCCCCCCGTTTTACTGTGCCGGTACAACCGGGCCTTCGTCTGTATCTCCCCTATATCCTGCTCCCGTAAGAGCTCAAATCCATGTATTGCTTCCATCAATCGTTCCTTCCCGTTCATTCGGATACAACAGGTAACACCCTATGTATCAATTCGGTGACTACAGGCCGGAGAGGCAACCTCCTCCATCCCCAATCAAAATCCCCCTCCCGGCATCACATCTCAGAGGCTATCCTCAGCCATAGCGAGCAGCAAAATCTTCTTCCGACATTGCGAGATAGAGGAAAAATTCTATAAAACCGATGATCCCGGGAATGAACGTCCAGAAAAAGAAGAGAGAGAGAACACCCTGACTGACCTTCCCGAGGTAAAACTTGTGCGCCCCGATCCCACCCAGAAAGAGGGCGAGCAGGGCAGCAGTCATTCTGCTCCTCCTCAGGGGAACAAGATCATGCTGAAGAGCTCCGCAGCTGGGACATACCGCTGTATTCTCATATATTTTAACTCCGCAGGCATAGCAAAACTTGCTGAAATCACGACCCTGCTTTTCCATCACACCCCATCCTTACAGATAACTGCCATTACTTCTGGGTGACCTGATCATCTCGTAAATGCGACACATCATTCATACCAAAAAGCGATAGAGAACCGTTGTTCATGATGATCGACGTCACATTGGTATTATAGAGATTACCGACCAATTCGAGGGCCTTAGCGTCTGAAATATTCAGGGCTTTTTTTATATAAATACCTATGGGATTCCCCGACGTGAAGATTACTATTCTATCATCTCTATCGTATTTCGCCAGTTCGGATGTGACATCCAGGACACGCCGGCAATATTCCTTCCAAGACATACCGTCAAAATCGGGTATCCCTTCGTTAATCCAGGCATCCATGATAGTCTTCATCGAGCGGTCAAGAAGCTCTATCTTGTCAGGCAAATCTTTCCTGAGAGCTTTCCACGTTCTATCAACGAGTTTAAAAAATTCAGGGTCCTCACTCAGAAGATTGAGCACGAGTTTTTCCAGTACCTTCAATGAATCTATTTCATTGAATCGTTCATCTTTTATTATCTTAGGAAATTTCAGGCCCTTTGTTTCGTAACTGGCCGCCACCGTCTCTGCGGTCTGACGGTGTCTCTTTTGTGTCCCCGAATAGGCATAGTCAACTTTGAACTGGCGATCCGCCCACATCTCTCCCAGCATCCGGGACTGAAGATGCCCTAATTCGGATAACTGATCGTAATGCCCTCCGTCGAGTGTTCCCTGGCCATGCCGTACAAAAAACAGATAACTCACATCTACTCTCCTTGTGTCGAGTCAATAGGTTCTTCTATTGCATACATTCAACATAATCAACAACGATTTTTTAAAAAGTACTCTCCTGCGACGCTTGAGATATTTATACTCTATCTATTTTATTTTCAAGCACTTAATGTAGGACAATCTCCCCTGAAGCAGAAATAGCTTGACGGTTATTATTTGGTATGCCAAATATAAGCATATCAAGCAATAGGTTGTATTCTATGTCAGACGATGACAGATTCATCTATCTTGTATTCACAGCTCAGCAGAGACTCCGCAATTACCTGAAGGAGGCCCTGGCGAAGGCGGAAACGAACATTACACCCGCCCAGACAGGCATCCTCGCACTCTTACGTGAGAAAAACGGCAGGACCATGACGGAGTTGAGCCACGCCCTTTCGATCGACAATTCAACCATCACCGGCCTTGTGGACCGTCTCGAAAATGCAGGACTTCTCAAACGACGACCGAAGGCCGAAGACCGCCGGATATCCCTGATCTGCCTTACTCCCGAGGGAGATCGTGAGACTCGGAAGGCCATAACGGCGCTGCATCGGGTCAACGAAGAGATTCGATCGGGCTTTTCCTCAGATGAGATGTTGATATTTAAAAGGGTCCTGAACAGTTTTTTCGTGAAATTCAAACGGTAAGGGGAAAGAAGCACTATAGCAACGCTCATAGACAAAGACCTCGGATCCCTGAAAGAGCGGGTGTCACACTTTGCCGCGAAGCATATCGCCCCTCGATGTGACGTCTCCACCTGCGAGGAATTTTTCTTTGATATCTGGCAGAAAATGGCAGGGGAAGACCTCCTTGGGCTCTGCATACCCAAAAAATTCGGTGGGCGTGGGAAAAACCTCCGTGCCCTCTCCATAGCCGGTGAGGCGCTCGTAAGCTCAGGTTATAATGTGGGGATTACCCTCTCATGGCTTATCCATCAGATGACGGCCCGACTTTTCATCTCCCGTTACGGGACGAAAGGGAAACAGGACCTCTATCTTCCACCCATGGCACGGGGTGAAATCACGGCATCCTTCGCCCTTTCAGAGCCCGAATATGGTTCCCATCCCGGGCACTTGAAGACATCGGCCGAGAGAAAGGGTGATTGCTTCGTCCTCAACGGCGAAAAGTCTTACCTTACCAATGGCCCCATCGCCGATCTTTTCATTGTAGTCGCCGTTACCGGCATCGAGACCGGAAGAAAGTGTTTTACAGCCTTTCTCGTCCCCGCCGATGCGCAGGGCCTTCAGCGCACGAAACCGTTACGATTCCCCTTTCTCCGCCCCTCGCCGCACGGCGGGATTAAACTGAAGAATTGTTCAGTTCCCTTCTCCAGCATCATCGGGGCTGAGGGAAGTGCCTACGAAGAGATGGCGATCCCTTTCAGGGTAAAGGAAGATGTCCTCTTGATGGGACCGATGGCGGGTGGAATGGCGGGACAACTCGCCCTCCTTGTCGAGGCGGTAAAAAAAGAGAAGAAGGGGATTGACAACAATTGTGCAGCAGATCTGGGAGAGCTTCGGATGACGGTAGATACGCTGAGGATACTGGCCTATGAGGCGGCATCGATACTCGACAGCGGCACCACGCATGCCGAGCTTCTTTCACTTACCCTCTTCTTCAGAAAAGTATCGGAAGAATTCCAGGAAAAGTTTGCCTCCGTAAGGTCCGGGGTTTCCGGAGCTGAAGGCAATGCTCTTGATATTCTTACCAAGGACCTTGTCGGCATCCTTTCGATTGCAGGAGACATTGCCGCCATCAAGAAGAGAAAACTGGGAGAATCGATACTTTCATTATGAACACAACAACATCTTTCGGCCCTCTCACCATTATCCCGGGAGAACGGGGAAGCACCTTCCCCTTCTGTACCTCGATCTTTATCGATGGCGAAACCAAGGTTCTCATAGATCCCGGCTCGGGCGCCGGCCCCCTGAAGAAATTGAAGGAAAAATATCATATCGACATTGTCATCAACACACACTACCACTTTGATCATATCGCCTATAACTACCTCTTCGATAAGGCGAAAATATTCATAAACGAGCGGGAAAGTGACTGTTTCAGGGACAGAAGGACTATCGGCTCGCTTCTCGGCATGACTGAAGTGTACGACAATGCATGGATCGATAGTTGGTTGGAGCGGATATCGAATTCAGATACGAAACAGACCCCCTACTCGCCACAGAACAATCACAAATGGTGGCTTTCTTCGGCACGAATCAATGGAACCTATGCCTGGGGTGAGATCCTCGATTTCGGCAGGGTCACCATGAAGATGGTCGGCGCCCCGGGACATTCGCTGGGGTTCAGCTGTCCCTATTTCCCCGACTATGGCATCGTCTATACTGCCGACGTGGATCTCACCGATTTCGGTCCCTGGTATGGGGGCTCCGACGGTGACATCGATGCCTTTATCGCCTCCGCCCACGAAATAGCAGGACTGGATGCCGAGATCTTTGTCACGGGCCACGAAAAGGGGATCGTGACAAAGAATCAGTTTACAAGAGCACTGACAATCTTTCTTGAAAAGATAGGGAGACGAGACCGGGAAATCCTGGCCAGGCTCACCGAACCCAGGACCCTTAACGAGTTAAGCGACATGGGACTTATCTACGGAAAGAAATTTCTTGTGGACGACTGGATCTATATGTGGAATAAAATCATGATAAAAAAACATCTCCAGCGACTCGTGAACCATGGTGCCGTTCAGAAAATAGGCAAAGGGTACATTATCGGCCGCTGAAGAAGGGTCCCGAACATGAATGAAGAGATACTGCTCAAGGGACGAAAACTCGCCGAGGAAATCGCCTCGTCACTCCGCCCGCCTCGCTTCTATGTCGAAAAATCAAGGGAAGTGGATATCTCCCGCAGGGTCTTTCGAGAAGATCCCCTCATTCGGCAAGGCCTTCAAATCATGGAGATCTCTGCAGCTTCTTACGGCCATGGGCTGTCTCATGCACAAAAAGTTGCCGTCGACGCCGGTGCAATAATCATCAACGAGACACCCACTGATCATGAGGGAGACTATCCGAAGCGCCTCCTCCTCCTTGCTCATCTGGCGGGTCTCTTTCACGACATAAAGCGATCGAGCCCCCATCACGCGCAGGCAGGCGCGGAAGAAGCAGAGATAATCCTGCGAGATTTCGACATCACCGAGTATGAACGAGGGGCGGTGAAAGACGCAATCAGGAACCACGAGGCCTTTCAACTCCATAAAGATTTCGACGATCCCTTCGGAAAGCTCCTCTCCGATGCCCTCTACGACGCCGATAAATTTCGATGGGGCCCCGACAATTTTACCGAGATGCTATGGGATATCGTTATCCCCCTCGATGTACCCTTCACAACGCTCCTTAAACATTTTATGCCGGGGATGAAAGGGATAGAAAGGATAGGGGAAACCTTCCGAACGTCAACGGGAAGAGAGTACGGCCCCGACTTTATCGATCTCGGCCTGGCAACAGGATACCGGCTCTATGAAGCGCTCAATACCGATGAATTTCTGAAAGGCTGATCTGAGAAATCCTGAGGCAGCAATCGTAACAAACAGGAGCCTCCCCTATCAGAGGCGAAAGCCCGGAGAGGGGAGATCCTTTACCGTTACGAGTCCCGGCCCTGCGTCGACCACTGCAGGTGTGGAGTTCACCAGAATTGCCGCGGTGGCCTGGTCCCCGGCAACACCTCCATCAATCCTCGCATTGATGGGGGGATTCCCCTTGATAGATATACTGTCACGCGGGTTTTCCGCACCGATATACATTCGAAGGTCAAGGGTTATAACGGTTTTGTCGCCGCTTATTCCCATGGCAACATTTTTTATGCCCGCGATATCTCCGTCCTTCAGATCAAAATAATCCGTTTTTACGGGCTTATCGGTAAAAACAGGATCGATGGTAACCCGGACCTCGTCGAGTGAAAATCCGACATTCCGGGCCACGAGGATAAGAGATTCCTCAATACCGACATGTCCCAGCGCCTTTTCCTCGACCTTGGCACGAAAGACCTCCGGTGTCATACCGGCACCGATTTTCTTTTGCAGTGGGTATCGTCTCGTTCCGGCGTCGACGATCCGTTCAACGTGTATTTCTGCCACATCCTGACAGACCGCCGTCAGAAAAAGCGGGAGCGCATCCATGACAAATCCCGGGTTGACTCCCGTGCCGAGGACCGTTACCCCCTTTTCCAGCGCCTTCCTTCTCAGATTTTGCACCGCCTCTGATTTTTCATCGAGTGGAATGAGCAACTCCTCCGCAGAGGAGACAATATTTTTACCCGAATCGACAATCTCTTCGAGTTGCGGATATATAGACTTCATCCGCGACCCCGCTGTATGAATCACCACATCGGCCTTGATTTTCGACAAGAGCTGGCGTGCATTATCGGTTACCACCACACCCAGATCCTCTTCGAGATTGAGTATGGTCCCCAGATCCTTGCCGACCATCTCTTTTGATATATCAACGGCCCCGACAATCTCCATGTCCGATTTTTTCAGAACATATCGTGCCGTCTCGATCCCTATGGGACCCAAACCGTAATGCACAACGCGAATTTTCTTTGTCTTCATTGTCCCCTCCTTATCACAATTAATGACAATACTGTCCTGTCCTACCCAGTTAAACTGGAACTGCAGACTTTCTTCTCCTCTGAACCAGATAGACGATCACTAGTAGTAAAAAGCCGATCAAATTCAGATGCGGTTTGTTCAGGAAAAGGAAAATGGTGGCAAGTCCCGTGGCAATCCTCTCTATTATTGTCGATCGGTCCTTCAGGTATCCGATTATCGTAGCTCCCAGGGCGATCACCCCCAAGACAAGGGCCCCAAATATCATGACAAATTGTACATAGTCGAAGGGTGCCGTCGGGTCAAGCAGCCTCGGCAGCCAGAGGATAATGGGAGAATAAACGAAGGCAAAGGGAACGTAGACCTTTGCCAGCGAGAGGCTGAAGGCGGTAAACCCTGTCTTGAAGGGATCCCCTCCCGATATACCTGAAGCCGCGTATGCCGCAAGAGCGACAGGGGGTGTTACATCGGCGAGAACGGCATAGAAGAGCACAAACATATGCGATATGAGCGGATGAATCCCCCACTGTAAGAGCGCAGGCGCAGCTATCATCGATGCGATAATATACTGGGCGGTCGTTGGGATGCCCATCCCGAGTATGAAGCAGGAAATCGCCGTAAAGACGAGGGTAAAAAAGAGCGTAATCGCATCGAGTGTCAGCAAATGGGCAAAATCGAGGGCGCTCACGAAGAGCGCAACACCGTGAGACAGCTCAATCACAGCAGCGGCAAATTTCAAACCCAGACCGGTGAGGGTTGTCGCACCCACAATAAAGCCGACACAGGCGCAGGCCGCCCCTATTGCAAGGGCATTTTTCGTCCCAAGCTCCAGAGTATCGAGTATGTCAGGAACCCTCATCTTGCTTTCTTTATAAAAGACCCCAATCGCAATAACCGAAATGCTTGCCCAGAATGCACAGAGGGATGGCTCTACGTTGAATATCAAAAGGGCGGCAAGTAAGAGTGCTGTAGCAACACCGAAGAACCACGACATCCTGTCCGTCTTTTTGAAAAGGTATATCATTCCCCCGACACACACAAGAACCCATAATCCCAGCGATATCGAAGAGTGGGTAAGGGGATTCATCCGGAGGAGCACCGAGGGGATCGACAAAACGACGGTTATCAGCAGAGGAAGCGTCCGCTTATGGATCTGCCCGATGGTCACAGAGTAGATGATACCCCAGAAGGCAGCGAGAAAGGGACTGCTCCCGGAAATAAGAAGATAGACGATAATAAAAAGTGGCGTCACAAGGAGGCCTCGCTCCTTCAACACTTCTTTTACCTTCGGGAGCACCTCGCGCGGCAGACCCGTCAACCCCTGTTTCAGTGCCTCGAAGTGGACCATGGTCCCCACCGCAAAGAAGTGGAGAAAGGAAGGAATAATGGCACAGGCGGCGATCTTAATGTAGGGTATAGCGAGAAATTCAGCCATAATGAAGGCGGCCGCACCCATAATGGGGGGCATAAGCTGCCCGCCCGTAGACGATGCCGCCTCGACGGCCCCGGCAAACCTCGGTGCGTAGCCCACCCGTTTCATGAGTGGTATGGTAAAGGCACCCGTTGTTACGGTGTTTGCTATGGAACTCCCGTTGATCGATCCCAGAAATCCGCTGGAAATAACGGAAACCTTGGCAGGCCCCCCCACGGTACCACCGGCCAGGGCCATGGCGAGATCGATAAAGAGCTGCCCCAGCCCCGTCTTTGAAATAAAGATACCGAAGAGAACAAAATGAAACACAAAGGTGGCGACAACGCCGAGGGGTATGCCGAATATTCCCTCTGTCCCCAAGTACATATGCTCGATAATTCTATCGACGGAATATCCCCGGTGTGCAAAGAAACTCAGTCCCGGAATATCGAGGAAATAGGGTCCCAGATAACAGTTGATGAGAACGAGAAAGGCAATTATCGGCAGGGGCGGCCCGATGCTGCGACGCGCACCCTCCAGGACAAGTATGATAGCAAAAGCACCGACAACGAGGTCACTTTTGAGGGGCAGACCCGCACGGAAGACCAGGCTGTTAAATTCAAGGAATATATATAAAGAAACCGTCGATGCAAGGAGGACAAAAAAGACATCGAAATAGGGAATATCGTCCTGCTCATACTTGAAAGACCCCACAAGTATTGCATAACAGGCCTTGATCCACTGAAGTCCAAAGAGAAGCACAATACTCAAAAACACTCCAAAGAGAAAAACACTCCAGAAGAGGAGGACCATATTCGGGTCACGGAAGATCTCCGCAAAGTGTATATGCTGGTAGCCGAGGTAGGCACCAGCCGATAGCACCCCTATCATAAGGGTAAATAATATAAAATCGAGGTAGACGAGGGCTCTCGCCACGAGGAATTCTCTCCTCTTAAAATAGACGATGAGTGAAAATGAGACCACGGCCACGGCGATGACATGGGGGACAGCAAGATCAAATATCTCCCTGAAGAGGGTTGCACAGAGCGAACTTCCGAAAAGACCGTATATAATATCGTAGACGAAGTATTTTCCGTCCCTTGCTTTTTCTTTTCTGATTGAATAGAGAAAAAACACCAGGGGCAACACAAAGGCAAGATGGAAGGCCCTGTGTCTCCACTCCTGCAACACACCGAATCCGGCCGTATAGATGTGGAATATGGAGAGCACCAGCGTCATGAAAAAGGCAAGCTTCATCGTAATACCCGAAAGCTGGCGAAACCGAAATTCCGGATCGTATTTTGAAATTACATCTATGTTATCGGCAATATTTTCAGCGGCAGTAACCTTCTCCAACTTTTCCATAATCCCCTGTCCCTTTATTTCATATAGATTCTTGCCTTCATGAACAAAAATCGTAGAACGATCGCCCTTTTTACTTCGACTCCTAACAGTGTGTTTCCCGCAAGTGAGTATAGCTTTGAAACTTCAGTCCCTATCACAATAGTATTGTCATACTCTTCGTTAACCCAGAGGGAAATTGAAGGAATTATTCTATTCATATTGGAAATACGAAAGCTGTCCCCATCGTGATGAAATGTTTCATTTTCAGAGGTAGCTACAGGAAGACCGGTATTACAGGAAGGAAAGGTCGTTTCATAAAGAACGATACGAAACGTTTCATCGATCCTGTAACGATCCCATACAGAACAGAGCTCAACCGAATGTTTATACCCTATAGAAAACCTATCTCCAGGGGATACAGCATGTATAAATAATACTCGTCCCTTCCTCAATTCCTCAATCTGTAAGAAATGAATGGGAATAAAGGAGGCTGTCAAAAGAACTAAAAGAAAGGCAATGAAAACTCTTTCCTTTTTCATAAAAACTGGGCACCGAGAGAAGAACCAATCGGTGCCCAATCACCTCCTAATGATTAGAAAAATGATGCTATTTAATGAGACCCTTCTCTTTGTAGTACTTGGCAGCGCCCGGATGAAGCGGAATAGCCACACCGTCAAGTGCCGTTTCGATCGTCACGTCTTTGCCCTTGGCATGAGCCTTCGCCATAATGGCGGCACCGCTTGCTGCAGTGGCAGGTTTGCCATCTTTCTTACGAAGGACGTGCGTTCCCTCTTCCCAGAGGGCCTTTGTAAGTTCGTAAACGATATCGGTGGGAACCTGGGCATCGACAACCCACTGCGCCATGGTCGTAATCGTGGGGACATACCCCTCCACACCTTTGTAGGTATTGGGCGGTATAATAACCTTTGCATAGAAGGGATGGGCCTTTACGATTTTTGCGATTGTTTCCTCATCGAGAGGAACAACGACGATATCCGTGGTCGTCGAAAGCTCCGTTACTGATGCCGTCGGCCAACCGGCGGTAAGAAACGTAACATCAGCCTGTTTGTCTTTCAGCCTCTGGGAGGCCCCCGCGAAGCTCAGCCAGTCAACGTTTGAAAAATCATCATAGGTAAGTCCGAGTCCCTCGAGTACATTGAGGCAGTCCACCTCTGATCCGCTTCCCCTGTCTCCGGGGACCAGCCTTTTCCCCTTCAGGTCTTTTGCAGTCTTGATACCCGAGTCGGCCCGCGCGACAATCTGAATGGTTTCGGGATAGAGCGATGCTATTGCCCTCAGATTCTTTATCGGTTTCCCCTTGAACTGGGCTTCACCGTTATAGGCAGCAAAGGCTACATTATTCTGAACAAAGCCCGATTCTATCTCATGGGCACCGATGAGATTGCAGTTTGCCACCGACGCGTTTCCCGACTGAGCAGTTACAATAACATCAGGAAGCTTGGTGGAAAGTGCCTGAGCCAGAACACCGCCAAGGGGATAATAGGTTCCTCCGGTTCCGCCTGTTGCGATGGCAAAAAATTTCTTTGCCGCAAAGGTGGGACCCGCGCATACGATGGACAAAGCCAACACCAAGGTGATCACAAGTAATAAACGCCTTTTTTTAATCATATCACTCTCCTTTCATTCAGTTATTGAATTACATTCCAAGTTAAAGTTCTAGCCTCTTAAACCCCTTATTAAAAAAACCACAAAGCTAAGATTAAAATATTACTCTATTATTGTCAATATTTTTTATGCCTTGTGTTCGCTAAAATATAAAGGAGAACGGTTAGTAACCACTCTTTCGCTCATGGCGTTTCATACTCTGGACATCTATACGTTTCTTATCACATTAAAATCTGATCTCCGATATACCCTTGTTAATAGTGTAAATCCGAAGCGCTACCTTCTTTCTTACAGTGTCGTTATTAACCCTGACAGGCAGATTATTAACCGGTATTCTTCTATGAAAATCAATGGCTCTCTCCATTTGCCGTCAAAAGGTATCTTTCACAGGGCGGCACGGATATCTTACTCTCAATTTTCAGAATAAAGAATTTTTCTTCCGGCGCTCTTTGAAAATGAACGTAAGGGCCTTCTTGAATTGTGGAGTAAGCCTGTCGGCAATTCTACCTGTGAATCTCACGACCGAGAACTCTTTTGTAATCAGCCATATCCTCTCTCACAGGCGTTCATACAACTCTGTCCCGAAGCCAGGAATAAGGCCCTTTCATTGTACCGTCCGTACCATATGATCAAAGGTCTCCCCTTGTGACGTTAGAGTATGGTTTACCGGGTGTTCACTTGTAATTCTTACATGACAATTCCAACAAATAGCTTGACAAAACGGAAAAAATCAAATACTTACACTGCCGCGAATAGTCAGCTTTTTGAAAGTTATGTTTTAAGCTTCGAGAACACCCCTCGACACACGAGTTTACCGGAGGGGGGTAGTCAGATAAATACCGTCAGGAAGATCGTCCATGAGTATATGTCTACACAGAAGAAGAACAAACTATAAGGTATCTGTTCGAAAAATATCCATTTTCAGTAATTTTTTCGTATCAACAATTCTAGCACAGAGAACACCTCTAAAAGTCCATCAAAACACCGGCGATAGAGTAATTTGAGAATACAGGCTATGTCCAAGGGACAGCATCTCTTCACGAGACAAGGACATGGGTTTATACACACCTCAGGTTCTCCGTATCGCACTTTACATGCATCATCCCTACACAATGGGCAAAGACTTCGGCTTTTTCTTCAATACATATGAAAGGAGTTCATCAAGTTAAATAAAGTTTGTAGCAGAAACTTGTCGACTATTAATTTTTCCTAGTGCATTGGAATTTTAAAAGATGGGATACTCACATAATAACTGCCAACTTTTTACAAACGTTCTGAGAGAACAAGATTCATCTTTGATCAACCTATTAGAAAAATTAGATGACTTTATTCTTATATTTTCAATACACCAAAAAATACTCTATGCGAATCCATCAATCCTAAAAAAACTAGAGTATACTATCGATGAAATTCAGAAAAAGAACATCTCTGATATATTCTCCGAAGAAACCTCCCATAAATCCTGGAAGTGTTTTTCTACATTACCATTAAACAAAAAAAATAAATTAAATATAAAGCTTATTTCAAAAAGCGGTGATTTGATACCTGTGGAAATGAAAGTTTCTCGCATTACATTGTCCAACCACACTCTCTTTGTCTGTATTCCCCGAGATATCACGGTGAGACAAAATGCAGAACAAGCATTAAGGGAAAGCGAAAGAAAGCTGACAACGTTGTTAGGTAATCTCCCTGGAATGGCATACCGTTCTCAAAATAATAAAAAATGGACAATGGAATTTGTGAGTGAGGGTTGCTATGACTTGACAGGATTTACCCAATCGGAATTAGTCGGCAAAAATGCAATTACCTGGGCGGAGCTTATCCATCCGGACGACCGCGAACCTATGTGGCATGAAGTGCAGAATGCTATCAAAGAAAATCGAACATATCGATTTATTTTTCGCTTAACGACATCTGACGGTAAAGAAAAATGGGTATGGGAACAAGGAACTGGAGTTTTTTCGCATGACAGAAAATTAATTGCCCTTGAAGGATTTATAACAGACGTCACGCATCAAAAGAAAATAGAGCTGCAATTAAATAAAGAAAACAAAATTTTAAGATCAACCATGAAAAATCCCATTGGCTTTGGGGATATTATCGGTCAAAGTAAAGTCATGAGGGACGTTTTTGAGCATATTCTTCAAGCGGCAAACTCAAGTTCAAATGTTATAATTTATGGTGAATCAGGGACCGGCAAAGAGTTGGTTGCAAATGCAATCCATAGGGTGAGCCATAGGAGTGATGAAAAACTTATTCCTGTAAATTGCGGGGCTATTCCCGCGGACCTTTTTGAAAGCGAATTTTTTGGTTATCAAAAAGGCGCCTTTAGCGGCGCTTTTAAAAATAAATTAGGGTACTTAGATCTTGCTGACGGGGGAACCCTTTTTCTCGATGAGATAGGTGAAATTGATGTAAATTTTCAAATAAAATTATTGCGAGCCTTAGATGGGAATGGATACACACCGATAGGAGGCGAAAAAATTAAAAATCCAGACATCAGGATCATTGCCGCAACCAACAAAAACTTAAACGAGATGATGGAAAAAGGAATGATACGAGAGGATTTCTTCTATAGAATCAATGTTCTCAGGATAACACTCCCTCCTCTAAGGGAGCGCAGCCAAGACATACCGTTACTCATTAATCACTTTCTCGAGGAGTACAATGACAGTGGGGGTATTCAAGCAATCCCCCAACGTACTATTGACGCGATGTTACATTATCATTGGCCCGGCAATATTCGCGAATTACAAAATGTTATAAAGAGATATGTGGCCTCTCAAGAATTTGATAAATATGATGAACGAAAATTTACAATAGAAAAGCATGATTCTACCATTGATAGCGATAATGGAAATAACCTCACAATCGATCATCAAAAAGCAATTGATACATTCGAAAAGGACCTGATCCTGGATACACTGGAAAAGCATAGATGGCATCGAGGAATTGTTGCATCTGAGCTTGGAATGAATTATCGAACCCTGTTGCGAAAAATAAAAAAACATGGCATTTCTAAGTCATAAATAAGGACATATCTGTCATACTGCAAAGACCAATAATGCCGGTGTGTTGATTCGAAGTGCTTATCATTATGACATGATTGTCACAATCTTACCCCCCCCTTCCCCAAACAGCTCGAATAAATATTAGCAAGACGAGTGTTTTTACCATCATTATCAGTTACTTATATGAGCCATCCTAATCGCGGGTTTTGGTACGCAATTTGCTTTATGTAATAAGCGAAGATTAAAGGCCAGTATTTTCAAACAACTACAGGCCATCGTCACTCCGGGTTTCACCAGCGCGACGATTTTTTCTCAGGCATAAACGATAGTGTAATTCAAAAAAGGAGGCAAGATTGCGTGAAAGGAGGTGCCATGATTTCCTTTAAACGTGGGTCTCAATTGTTGAATTCAATAACCGTCAGGCAAGTTTCCTTATGGAGCAAAGCTTTTTCCTCAAGTCTGATTGCTCAGCACACCCCCTTGAAGGTTTATCAACATACGGGAGATGGATAGGAAGCGTGAAAGCAACAGAACAAAGCAACTTTTTCATAGTTAATAACGGCAACATCAACGAAGGAGAAAATTATGAACAGAGATTTTGAAGCTATACGTCAGGATTCACAGCGTGTCCTCGATATTATCGCCACCGACACGTTAGATGAGCAAGCTAAAGATGCATACATGAAAGAAACTGTTGACAATTTCTCAAAGTATTTTAATCCCGGATTTCTTGAATACAGGAAATCCGTTTCCAACGACTACGCTGCCGTAGAGTGGAGGGACAACGGCGATGTCTTTGAAGATCTGAACAAAAATGAGTTCATCGACTGCCTGGGCGGCTACGGTATTTATAATGTCGGTCACAAGCACCCCAAAGTTATCAAGGCCGTAACAGACCAGTTGAAAAAGCAGGCATTACACAGCCAGGAACTGCTCGACCCGTTACGCGGTAACCTGGCAAAACTGCTTGCAAATGTTACCCCCGGCGACCTGCAATATTCTTTCTTTACCAACAGCGGCACGGAAAGCGTTGAATGTGCATTGAAAGTCGCGAGACTTGCCACCGGCAAACAAGGTTTTATCTGTGCCCTGGGAGCCTTCCACGGTAAGAGCCTGGGCTCTTTGAGTGGAACATCCAAATCAATTTTCCGTAAACCTTTTCTGCCCCTGGTCCCCGGATTTAAACATGTTCCCTTTAACGATCTTGATGCGTTGGAGATGATGCTGGAATCTAATAAATTTACCGGTGAGGATACTGCAGCAGTTCTTCTCGAACCTATTCAGGGTGAGGGGGGCATTATTGTTCCTGATGATGGTTATTTCCCAGCCGTTCGTGCGTTATGTGACAAATACGAAGCGCTGCTCATTGCTGATGAAGTACAGACCGGTATGGGGCGAACAGGCAAATTCTGGTGTATGGACCACTGGAATGTAACCCCTGATCTTCTTACGACCGGAAAGTCTTTCGGTGGGGCCGTTATGCCTATTGGTGCCTGCGTCGGGACAGAAAAGGTATGGGAGAAAATGATGCCGAATCCCTTCCTTCACACAACAACATTCGGGGGTAATCCACTGGCCTGCGCCGCTGCCATCGCGGCAATCAACGTACTTCTTGACGATCAGTTAATCGAGCGTGCCGCCACAAAAGGCGAAGCGTTTATCAAGAAGCTTGACGCAGTTGCCAAGAAGTATCCACAGCACTGCGTGGAAGCTCGCGGGAAGGGTTTCCTGATATCCATTGAGTTCGTGGATGATGAAAAGGGATACGCCGTTGCCAATAGCTTATTCTCACAGGGCATCATTGTTGCCGGTACGCTGATTAATGCCAAGACACTTCGGATAGAACCCCCTATGACGATCAGTGAGAGTCATATGGATATCGTGGTCCAAAGCCTCGACAAGGCGCTGGCATCGATATAGCCAATACACCATCCCGGAGGGGAAGGTTACAATTCACTTCGCCCTTCGGATATTTTGGAAAACTATAAATTATATCAGTTTTATTGCAAAGAAAGGAGAAGGCGATGGATTTCAAGAAGCTATGGATTAATGGAGAATGGACGGACAGCAAGGGAGAAGGAGTTCTGGAAGTCGAGAACCCGGCAACCGGTGAGACGGTGGGGACCGTCGTCAATGCAACCGCTGCAGACGTTGATGCCGCTGTTCAGGCAGCGAAGGCAGCCTTTTATGATGGCAGATGGTCAGGGATAACACCGAGTGAACGTTCAGCCGTACTCTGGAAATTTGCAGATCTTATTGAAGAAAATGTTGAGGTTCTTGCTCGCATTGAAACGGAGGATACCGGCAAGCCTCACGACTATATCTGTATGGGAATTGATTTCCCCTTCGGCATAGATAATATGCGCTTCTTCGCCTCCGCTGCCCGTGATACCTCAGGCAACCATGCCGGTGAATTTGCAGAAGGATACACCTCTATCTACCGTCGTGAACCCTGTGGTGTCACCGCCGGGATCGCCCCGTGGAATTACCCCTTCCTCATGGCGATGTGGAAGATAGGTGCCGCTCTGGCCGCAGGGTGTACCTCCGTTATCAAGGCCGCTTCCTTGACACCCCGAACGACACTGATGCTGGGTGAACTCAGCAAGGAGGCGGGTCTTCCCGACGGCGTTCTGAACATCCTCTCCGGTGGTGTAGGCCGAGCGATTGTCGACCATCCCGATATCCGCATGGTCAGCCTGACCGGTTCCACCGAAACCGGGAAGCACCTCATGAAGGGTGCTGCTGACAGCCTTAAGCGTGTCCACCTCGAACTGGGCGGGAAAGCACCCATGGTCGTCTTTGAAGACGCGGACATTGCAAAAATGGCCGAAACAGCGATGATCGGCGGCCTGATCAACAGCGGCCAGGACTGTACCGCAGCTACCCGTATCATCGTTCATGAAAGCAAGTTGAAAGAGGCGACGGAAGCCCTGGTCGAAGCGGCGCGTGCTGTAAAAATGGGCATGCCCTTTGAAAAAGACGTCGTGATGGGACCGTTGATCTCCAGCGATCAGCTGGATAACGTCGCAGGGTTCGTTGAGCGGGCCAAAGGCTATGGAGCAAAGGTTCTTATCGGTGGCAAGCGTTCTGCCGACCTTCCCACAGGCTATTTCTACGAGCCCACATTGATAACGAATGTCGATCAAAAATCTGAAATCATTCAGGACGAAGTCTTTGGTCCGGTCATGACCATTCAATCGTTCAAGGATGAGGCAGAAGGGATTGCCATGGCGAATGACGTGGTATACGGCCTTGCATCCTCGGTCTTTACGAATGATGTTGGGCGGGCGATGAGAGTTTCCTCAGCCCTTGAATACGGATGTGTCTGGATTAACGAGCATGGTGCTCTCTCATCCGAAACACCTCATGGTGGATTCAAACAGTCGGGCTTCGGGAAGGATATGTCTGCCGAAGCGGTCGGCGATTACCTCATTACCAAGCATGTCATGATCACACGATAGAGGGGATGAATACATCATATCTTCGGTGAGGCAAACATACATCTAAAGGGATGCAGTCATATTCTGATCGAGATGGCTGCATCCCCCCGATTGTTTTAACATAGGATTATAGGTAGGCGCTTTTGTATCGAATTTCATTTACTATACTTACAAAGGAGAATGAATTATGGAACAGAGCTTTGGTTGGTTAACTATTCTACCTCCACTTATCGCAATTTCTCTGGCAATTCTCACGAAAGAAGTGATTTTATCACTTTTCATTGGTATCTTCAGCGGAGGACTTATTCTTTCAGGGTATAATCCCATCGGTGCAATGATAGAGACCTTTGAGATTGTATGCACAAGCCTCGGAGATGCCGAGTGGAATATCCGTGTCGTCATTGTTGTTGTTCTTCTTGGTGGCCTGGTTGGTCTTTTGAATAAGTCCGGGGGATCACGGGCCTTTGCAGGGTGGGTTGCATCAAAGATCTCCAGCCGCAAGGGTGCGCAGGCAGCCACGTGGGTCATGGGTATCATTGTTTTCTTTGACGACTATTTTAACAGCCTTACCATCGGGTCTGTTATGCGGCCGGTAACAGACAATCACAAGATTTCCCGGGAAAAACTGGCCTATATACTCGATTCGACGGCGGCGCCTGTCTGTATCCTGGCACCAATATCCAGTTGGGTTGCCTATGTCTGTTCTCTCATCGCAGGTGCATACACAATAGCAAAGATTGATGATCCTGCTTTTGGCACTTTCCTTAAAACAATTCCTTATAATTTCTATGCCTGGGCGGCAATTATCATGGTTGGAATCATCATCTTCACCAGGACGGAATACGGGCCGATGGCCCGTGCCGAGAAACGAGCCGTCACGACGGGACAAACCTATGACAAGGCTGCTGAAGGAGCTTCGGATGACGACTTCAAAGACATGGTAATCTCCGAAAAGGGAAAGGTCTATGATCTGGCCTTGCCGATCATTACACTCTTTGTTGCAACAGTCATTTTCATGCTCTACACCGGCGGATATTTCGGTGATGGCGTAAGCGTCTCACAGGCCTTTAATGACACCGATGCCGCAACATCTCTCATCTATGGGGTGTTTCTTGCCATCGTCGTGGCTATCGTTACCTATAAGGCCCACGGCTCGGTTACAATCAATCAGTCGTTGGCCGCAATGATTACCGGTATGAAATCCATGTTTTTTGCCTGCTGTCTACTCACGTTGGCATGGTCCATCGGTGGTATCTGTGAAAACTTAAAAACAGGTGAATTTCTGGCCACGCTGCTCGGTGAATCATTGGCTGGAGGATTGATTCCTGTCCTGATCTTTCTCCTTGCCTGTTTTACGGCATTCTCTACCGGCGCTTCATGGGGGACATTCGCGATTGTCATACCGATTGCCATCCCTCTGGCAGTTGCTACCGGTGCAGACCTTCCTATCACGATTGCCGCAGTATTGGGAGGTGGTGTATTCGGCGATCATTGTTCGCCATTGGCAGACACAACGATTCTTTCCTCAACCGGTGCAGCATGTAACCACATGGATCATGTTAACACCCAGATTCCCTATGCCCTGACGGTGGCCTTCTCTGCCTGTGTGGGCTTTTTGTTAGCCGGGTTCATCAGAAATCCGATTATTCCGCTTCTGGTAACAGTAGGACTGCTCATAATTTCCGTCGTCATACTCCATAGAACATTGGGTGACAACATGGAAATGGGGGATTCATAGGCAGCAGTTTCTCAATCAGTTGTAGAATCGTTTGAAAATAGATATCTTTTTCACGATTGTTAGTCGCACCATATTCATGAGCAGTAGGACGCCGGATTCCCGGTGTTCTACTGCTTTATTTATCTACAAGGTATTTGCTGAGCGATATTGTTCTTGATAGTATCATCCCTCGTCTCAGAGAGCACCCGATAAACTGTCTGCCCCTATAGTCTGTACATTACTCGAACAACTGTACCATATAAGCCAAGTCCCCCTCTTGTGGCCTTCAACTATGGGGTAACAGGTATTCACCGTTACGTATTACATACCACGCTTGTCTATGGTTTGTGTCCCGACAATCCCGGTTTCCAGTCTTTGAGACCCCACATCAGAGAGACAAGGCCCATGGCACTGATCATCACGGAAACAGCGGCTGTCGCCTCCACCCCGCCGATTACCCAGACCGGTCCCCCAATGAGCGCGCCCGCTACCCGCCCTATACCGGCGGCGGCCACGTACCCCGACATCATTGTCGCCCGCATCGACGGCAGTATCTCGGTGCTCAGAGAAAGGCAGGTCACAATGGAAAATTCAACGGTAAGAAAAACCAGAAAGAGGCAAGAGAGTGCCATTGTCAGCGTCGAATCAAAGAGAGGGAGCATGGCATAGCTGACACCCGAGAGTACCACCCCTATAACAAGCGAACGACCCAACCCGAGCCGGTCGGAAAGTAATGCCGTCAGCCCTTCACCAAAAAGTTCGGCAACACCGATAACCATTGTTGCCATACCGAGGGCGACGACGCTGAGGCCAAATCCATTTTCAAGCCAGGCCCCGTAGACGACAAAGAAATTATCATTGGCTGCGCTGATAAAAAAAGAGAATCCGAGCACGCCGAGGGCCGTACGGCTCTTGGCCAGCTGTCTCCAGGCACTCAGCGGATTAACAGATCCCTGACGTCTCTTTCCTTCAGCGCTTTTCCTGGGTATGAGCACCCCGAGAACGGCCAGCCCTATCAGCCCTAATCCACCCAGAACAAAGAAGGGCGCCCTCCAGCCCATATACTCAATCAGAAGACCCATAAGCGGGACACCGAGCAGCGTACTCCCGGCCCAAGAGACTTCCATGATTCCAATCACCAGGCCGCGCCTCTCATAGGGCACACGATCCCCCACATAGGCCTGTATGGCGGGATCAAAGATGTTTTTACCGAGACCAGCCATCAAAAGGGCGACAAGGATGATTCCGTAAAAGGGAAGGCTTCCTCCCGCCAGCATCCCCACCGACAGAAGTCCCAGGCCTGCAAGAAGCATAATTTTGTATCCCCTGCGATCCCCCAAGGGAGCAAAGAAGGGCCCCAGTATCCCCGTAAACTGGTTAACCGCAATAAGAGAGGTCACCGCAGGAAGGGGAACCCCAAGCCCCCGTGAGAGAGCAGGCGCAAAGGGATAGACAAACCGGCGGGCCGTATTTAAAACGATTCGGCAGAGCGTTGCGACAGCGATTCGTGAAACCAGTCTGGATTTGTGATTTTTCATGGCACTCTGCATCTTATTGTTGTGAAACCCACCGCCCACAGGGCGAGCTTCCCGATAAGGAAATCAAAGGTCGAGTCTCCCCGCAGCACGTTGCGAGGAATCTCCGATTGTTACGGAGACTGTTTATTGTATATTCTCGCTTCCACCTCTGCAAGCAGCGGGACATGCTCGCTTCTCAATTCATGAGCCGAAGGCGAATACTATATTCCTTTATTTAAGTGCGACCTTACCCCGCCTCCAAAGGCGGACCGTGCGGGTGCACTCCCGGCCATGACAGCGATTGAGCGCAGGGCTGGGATGATAGGGAAAAGAACGGGGCCTGTCAATGATAATTTAAGACGTCATCCATCCTGCTCCGGACCCTAGAATCGCTATAGGAGCTTACCCGCGATAAGATGCAGGGAGACTGCGACTGTTAACGAACAGTGTATTGTTTATGCGCTCGCTGTTCAGTTCGACTCGGCGCTAATGGTGACTTGACAATCCTAAAAAGTATATCTATTTTAAAACATCACTTAGTGCTGTTGGAAAGGGAGGAACGGCAGAATGAAAGATCAGGTACAAAAAGAAATCGATGCCATACGGCCCAATCTCCAGGCTGACGGAGGAGATGTAGAGCTTATAGATGTGAGTGAAGACGGAATCGTCACGGTAAAACTGCTGGGCGCCTGTCATGGGTGCCCCATGTCGCAGATGACACTGAAGATGGGGATCGAACGACGCCTCAAAAGCATCATACCCGAAGTGAAGGAAGTAGTTTCGATATAACGGAAGACTGACGATACCTTTACCACACCTATCTGGTCTGCCTTTCAGCGACGTAGTTCCGGAGGCAGTGATTCCAGCCACCCCATGTGAATGACACCCCAGAGTCCTGCAAGAATCGCCTCTGCAGCATCATCCTTCAGTGATGTCGGCTTCCTTATTCCGGACCAGAGAATGACTCGTCGCGCTATACGGTCTGCCTTTCGTTTCGCTTCAGCCCCGCTTCGCTGTTCCCGGGGATAGAGAAACTCTTTCCGCCAGAGTTCGGCATTGATCCTGACAACCGGGAGCGAACGTCTGATCGCCTCCCGTTCCCATATCTCTGCCAGATCGCCACCTCCCTCAAGGAGAAGTATTTCAAGATCGGGGATAACGCCGATGACAGCCGATACGCCGCGACGGAGCCGCTGGATTGTGCCAAAGTTTCTCGACCGGTGCCACTTCAGCCTTCCCTCCCGACCATAAAGGGCGAGGCCGGTCCTCACGCCGAGATCAACGGCGAGGAGTGATGCCATGATTCTCTTTTCCCTCTTTTCCATTTCTCCTGTCCATAGTACACCATGTTACCTCTTTCCTCGCCAAAAAAAGTGATTTCCCTGTTGCCAGGGACCAGGAAATCTGAGATGCTTGAGGTGACGGGAATCTCGTGTCATGGAGAACCACCGATGACCATACGGATTGTGACCTTCAATCTGCGATTCGAAAACGACAGCGACGGCCTCAACGGGTGGTCATACCGAAGAAGATCCGTAGCGCGCCTCATCAACGAACAGGCACCCTCCATACTGGGAACCCAGGAGGGAAAGCGCTCCCAGCTTTCCTATCTGCAGGAAAAACTCCCGGCCTATTCAATGCACACACCTGACCGCATAATGGATGACGTTTCACAGTGTCCCACCCTCTTCATTAAAAAGGACGATCTCGAAGTTTTAGAGGGAAAGGAGCTGTGGCTCTCGAAGACACCCGGCATCCATCTCAGCAAAGACTGGGACAGCGCCTTCCCGCGCATGATGAGCTATGCGAAGCTTCGCCACAAGAAAACAGGCACATATCTATGGGTGGTAGTCACCCATCTCGATCATATCGGACTCGAGGCCCGTTTCAATCAGGCAACGATCATAGCTGACTGGGCAAAAAAGCGTAAGGGACCGGTTATCCTCATGGGAGATTTCAACGATAATCCCGGATCACCGGTTCATGAGATATTGACCGCCCAAGACACGACGCTTCGCGATACCTGGCAGATCCTCAAACGGAAGGAGAATCAAGACAGTTTCACCAATCACGGCTTTGACGGGATTCCTCAAAAAACCCGTATGGACTGGATCCTGGTAAGTCCACATTTTCATGTGACCGGTGCGTCAATTATCCGGGACAATGTGGCGGGACGTTACCCCTCGGATCACTTTCCCTATTGTGTTGACCTGGAGTGGGAAAAAAGTTGAGCACGCCCTGCCATTGCTGCCATCTATGATCCTCTCCGAGCCGACGTGCAAGACCCCTGATTCAGTTCTTGCGAATAGAGACGATCCATGCGTGGGCCCCACCGATCGGATAATAGGCTTGGTATTTCGCTTTCCGAATGGAACGCACGTCCCAACCATTGTTAAAGGTGCGATAAATGTCATCTTTTGAGATCCGTCGCGGCCCCACAAACCCTCCCTGGGTATCACTGAAACAGAGCATGTAGTAAGATCCGCCCTTTCTCAAGACCGATGTCAGGGAGGCGGCGTACCGTTTCCTGTCACCATCGGAAAGGTTATGAAAGAGCCCTGCGTCGATGATCGTATCGAATTGTTGATTCAACTCATCCAACCGCAGGGCATCGTGGACGAGAAGCGGTATCTCCAGACCCGCCTTTTCGGCTTTCCTCGATGTGATATCGATTGCCCTCGGCACAAAATCGATCCCCATCACCTCGTACCCCTTTCGGGCGAGATAGATGATCGTATCCCCGGCACCGCAGCCAACATCGAGTACACGACCGGAAATTTTGCCCCTTTTTGCAAGGTTTTTTATCACGGGCTGCGGACGGCCAATGTCCCAGGGTGCCTTGAACCAGTAGACGATATTGAACAAGAATTTAAAGAAAAGGTATCGAGCCATAGTTTACGATAAAGGAATAACGGCAAATATGAATGCGCTCCATACAGAGTGAGAGATTATTACCGGTACTAAATTCCTGAGACGCCAGTACATAATGCCCCAGAAGGCACCGGCAACGGCAGCCGCCCCGATGAGCATGAAGTTGAACGACCAGAGGTGAACCCCTGCATACAGTGCGATGGTAACACAAAAACCCCCTAATCCCCCGAAACGCTTCATTAATCTATCCTGGATGTAGCCCCGCCAGTAGATCTCCTCGCTGGGACCGGTCACGAAGAAGAGCAGGAGAAAGACGATTCCCATGCGGGAGCCCTCGCCCTTGGCATAGACACCTCCTATCTGTTGCTCGGCAAAGGGAAATATGACCGACGATATTTCTTTCCCCGCCCAGAATATAAAATAGAGGATAACCGAGGAAGCAAGACCGATCAGAATGGATTTCAGATCGATATGCAACTGTTCTCTTCTTTCGGGCATGAGAAGAAGCGATAGGGCGGCAAGGAGCGACGCCGATATCGAAATCTTGACCCAGAATACTCCGATCGTGAGATAAAAAGTCACAAACCAGAGGAGATTTGCCAGGACAATCGTTCCTATCAGGAACAGCCATGTCGATCTGCCGCCTCTCATAGGAACCTCTCGAGGACAAGCGAGATAACAAGCAGTACACCGAAGGCGGTATCGATCTTGGCCGTCTGCGCGTCAGCATCATCGGGTGTATCATTGATCATCTGTCGCAGAAAATGAACCGGGAGCGGAAGCGATAGGAGGACGATCAGCGACCAGAGCGTCAGGGGGCCAAGGAGAGACATGATGACAACGGCCAGATAGGCACAAATAATAAGCGCCGCGTAGAGCCGCATCCCCTTCTGCCAGCCCAGCAAGATAGGTATTGTTGTTATGCCCCGCTTTTCATCGTCAGCCCTGTCACGAAGATTGTTGGCCAGAAGGACCAGCGCGACCAGGACACCGAAGGGAAGAGAAATCAAGAAGGCATCCCAGGAAAGAGTCTGTCGCTGAACAAAATATGCCCCCTCAACCATGAGCGGTCCCCACATCAGAAAGACAGAGAATTCTCCCAGTGCACTGTATTTGTATTTAAACGGGGGCGCCGTATAAAAGAGCCCCGCAAGAGCCCCGACAATACCGATTGCAAGAACAATCCATCCCCGTGTTACCGCAAGATAGATGCCGATAAGGGCCGCAAGAGAAAAGAGCAGATATGCCTCTGTCTTGACGAAACGGGGAGAGAGCGTTCCTTCAACCAGGGGATGGGGCCGATACTGTGCCGTCGATACCTCCTGCGAATCGATCCCGCTTGCTACATCGTAATAATCATTAATGAGATTTGCCGCGCCATGCATACAAATCGCCCCGAGCAGTGTCAGAAAGTAGAGGTCCCAGGAAAAGGACCCGTCTATCGCACCGAGGACGGCGCCGACACTCACCGATATGGCGGTCATTGTAAATGACCAGGGTCTGCTGGCTAAAAACAGGGTCTTATAGAAGGACATGTTGTTTCGATCCCCTCCAAGAAGATTTACAAAAAGATATGTCAGATGGAACTTTGTAACTGATTTGACATTTAAATTCAAGGTTGACTCATATGGCGGAATTGAATCGTCAGTAACAATCAAGCGCTATCACGTGAGACTGTAATGAATCATCACGAGTTTTTGAAAGTTACACTACGAAAGAGGTCGCAAGAAATTCTTCATCACTATGCAGTTCCTATTGACGGCCTACAAATATTTTATAATGCCGCGAGGCGCTCGATGGTTTGTTCGACCACTTTTTTTTCTTTGGTAAAATAGCGCTTCATGCGATCGATCAATTCTTCCTGCCTCTTTGTGTTACCAGCATAATAATCATGGTTCAATATCTCTTTTACCCAGGCTATATTCAATTCCACTTCTTCAGGAATCCTCTCTCCGTCGTGACGGACTGCATCAGCCGGACATGCATCATGGCAGACTCCACAGCGTATGCATTTTTCATCGTCTATCGATGCAACGCCTTCGTTCATTGCAATCGCATCAGCATGACATTCATCGATACATATTTCACAACCCGTGCACATCTCTTCATTCACCCAGGGCATCTTATTTCCTCCTTCACACCATCTGGCCTCATCAAAATAGAGTTTCGCTTTAAAAATCCTGATTCACCTTAAATGCAATCAAGGAGTCCTAAACGCGATGATTTTATACCACCCGTATCGAATTCTGATCAATAACTTTTCCTTAATAATGCCTGCAAGTCTTCAGAATTAATCAGTGGTAGAAATTAACCATTACCGACATAAATCTATAGGGCCACTTTTTAAATATCAAAGATAAATCAATATGAAAAAGACCTTCTCAATTTTCTAAACTGGAAAGAAGCATCATACTGTCAGGTTTCTTTACAACTTTAGAAATACACACTGATGCAGCAACTGTAGGGGCTTCCTCAGTTCTACCACTTTGTTGGTATAAAAAGTGTCAGGGTTCTTTACAAACTGGAAACGCAAAAAGCACCCATTTTGACTCAGCAGACAGTCAGTTCGCGGCACGCTAAGAAGATATTTTTTAAGTGTTTCTTTTACTTACGAATCAGCTTTAAATAATTTATCGAACATGGTTCACTTTGGCATGATTTTCGCTCAAAATACTTATAAACAAATTGCTTACGACATTTCATGATCACATTCACTTACTCTTTCCAACAATAACACGAAACATTCTTTTTCACTTTCCTTCCGCATTGCTATTTCTCACGAGCTGCCCAATTTTATTATTGCCGTTATTGATTAGTTGATTCGAGGGGCTTACTTACGATGAAGCGAAATCGTAAGCACATAATATAGCTCCAAACACACTATATTTGAAAGGAGGGTAATATGAGAAAGATATTCATTGTATTCAGTGTGATTTTATTCTTATGCTTCCTCACCTCATCCGTTCATGCCAATCTTCTGGTGAATGGTGATTTTGAGGATGCCACGGGAATAACATCAAATGCCGTGGTCTGGGATCTTAACTATTCAGCGACAGGTGCAGAGAAATTTTTAAATACTCGCTATGATGTTGGGATTGATGAGGGGCAATGGCTGGACTGGCGACAGTGGGCAAGGGTCGATGGTACTGATAATTTTGAACCAGACGCTCCAGCAGGTTACTCAAACGAATATTTTGCATATCACGCGATTCAATACAACATAAATAGCACTACTGGTGCTCCAGTAATATATGGCAACAATGACCTGTTGTTCCAAGGCGTCTATTTTCCCTCCAGCTTAAGCACCGGTACCTCTTGTCACTCTCTCTTTCGATTACATCTTGAACTTGAATTCAGGGCTTTGGGCTAATGCTACAGCATACGTACTCGGATTCAGCGATGGTGGATTCGGAGGATACTTAGAGAATAACGCTCCATTTAATGCAAGTTTTGACGGAATTGAGACAGCAGTAGCCTTGAACAGTTACACCCACACGCCCCTTAAAGAAACTCTTGGTGCAACGTCGCAGGGCACATGGGCACCAATATCATATACTTTCAGTACGGGCGAGAACTATGATGCATTGGTTGTAGCCTTCAATTTTGGAGGTAAAGACGGTATCTTAGAAGATCGTTACGGGACAATATTTGCGGGAATTGACAACGTAAGCTTGTCAGTCCCGGAACCTACGACACTTTTACTTCTCGGCGTCGGGCTCCTCGGTCTCGTCGGTCTGAGGCGTAGGGAATAGCAGAAAAACAGAAATTCTTGAAATAAACACGCTATGATAAAAATCCCCTGGTGCTGTTTTGCTAGGGGATTTTTTGTTGCGATTACAAAAAGAAATATACAATAAATCAACTCAGGCTGATTTTTTCGGTTACAGGAAGCTATACGTAACATATCCCGTTAATGCTATTGATATTAGGATGTTATGTAGTGTTTATTAATTCATAGTTTTTCTTCTTCGTCAAGGATTATGTTGGTTGCAAGCCATTCGTTGCATAATCACCTCCATTGCAGTGAAGTAATCTCTGGACTTTAAGGTTTGATACTCTACAATACCGTTGTGTCGTCTTTACCTTCGTATGTCCCAGAATATCCTGGATAGTAGACAGGTCGGCATCTGCGTTCAACATCTGAGTCGCCATGGTATGCCGCAGATGATGACAGGAGATTTTCAGGTTCGTTGTGCGGGCATAATACTCCATATTCTTCGGATTACACAAGTGGGATCAAGGCAAAGATGAACATTGCCAATCATTAACGCAACCGATAAACAAACGTTGTGAGATACCGTAGGATCTTTTATTCCCCTCGACATCGTTCCCTTCTCGATAGCACATGGTCGTGAGGATTAGGAATGTATAGACAAAGATGTGAAAAAAAGTTAAGACTTCCGCCGGTCCGGACGGAAGAAGGCCGTGACTTTTTTTTGAGTCCGCCCTCATGTCGTGGGACGTCGCGGAACGGAAAGGTAAGGGTAAGCCAGGTGGATGTATTTTCGATGGCAAAGAAACAAAACTGGAATTTGTATCAATGACCGGCAACCCACTTGAAAGTCTTAAAAATATCTTCGGGTACGAGACCTATCGGCAACAGCAGCAGGAAATTATTGAGGGCCTGATCCAAGGCGAGGACGCCTTTGTCCTGATGCCTACGGGAGGCGGAAAATCTCTCTGTTACCAGATCCCCGCCCTTCATCGGCCCGGTGTCGGAATTGTTGTTTCCCCCCTTATTTCGCTGATGAAGGACCAGGTCGATGCGCTCCAGATCTGCGGAGTGAAGGCAGCTTTTTACAATTCCTCCCTGAAGAGCACCGAGGCCCGTCGGGTTCTGGCTATGCTCCATGCTGGGAAACTGGACCTCCTCTATATCGCTCCCGAACGATTGATCGGCGATGACTTCATCCAGCGCCTTAAGGATATCCCCATCTCCCTTTTCGCGATTGACGAGGCACACTGTATTTCTCAGTGGGGCCATGATTTCCGGCCCGAATACAGCCAGCTTGGCCGTCTGCGCAATGTATTTCCCGCAATACCGATGATTGCCCTGACGGCTACGGCAGAATCTCACACCCGCTTGGACATCCTTGATCGGCTCAAACTAAGGCAGGCCCGGTGTTATGTTTCGAGCTTTGACCGTCCCAATATCCGCTACACCGTTCTCGATAAGATCAAGCCTTTTTCGCAGCTCACGGACTTTCTGAAAAACCGCACGGGCAAGGCCGGTATTGTTTACTGTCTGAGCCGCAAACGCGTGGACAGCCTGGCCGCAAAGCTGAAGTCGGCTGGGTTCAATGCGGCTCCCTATCATGCAGGACTGTCGGCGAAAGAGAGACAGCGGGTGCAGGAAGAATTCCTGCGGGACGATGTCCTGATTATGGTGGCGACTGTGGCTTTCGGTATGGGGATCGATAAATCTAACATCCGGTTTGTTGTCCATTACGATCTCCCGAAAAACATCGAAAGCTACTACCAGGAAACGGGGCGCGCCGGTCGCGATGACATAGCGGCGGATGCCCTGCTTCTCTTCGGGTATGGCGATATTGCCATTGCGAGAAGCTTGATCGAAAATACGAATAATGAAGAGCGAAAGCGGATCGAGCTTCATAAACTCAATGCCATGGTTGCCTTCGCCGAGGCCTCAAGCTGCCGACGCCGGATCCTCCTTGGCTATTTTGATGAACGGATGGAAGAGGATTGTGGCAACTGCGATGTCTGCCTCCACCCGCCGGAAATGATCGATGCTACTGAAGATGCCCGGAAGGCGCTATCCTGTGTCTACCGAGTGGATCAGCGTTTCGGCATGGGCCATGTGATCGATGTGCTGCGTGGCTCCAAAAAGGAGCGGGTAATGCAACTTGGACACGACGACCTCTCAACTTACGGGATCGGTGCCGACAAGAGCCGGGAGTACTGGGGCGGACTTCTCCACCATCTCATCTACAGGGGTTTTCTCCAGCAGGATGTGGGCAATTATTCGGTACTCACTCTGACGGATGCGGCCCGGCCTGTCTTGAGGGGGGAGCAGACCCTGACCATGGCAGTGCCGCGTGTAAAACCGACCGGCACAAAAAAATCGACTTGCCGCAAGGACGTCGATACTGATTACAATGAGAAACTCTTCAAGAGACTTCGGAGTCTGCGAAAAACATTGGCCGATGCAGCCGGGGTACCACCGTTTGTCATCTTCAGCGATAAATCACTGGTCGGGATGGCCTCCGCACTGCCCACGGATGACGAGGCATTCCTGAATGTACATGGCGTTGGGACCCATAAGCTCGAACGCTACGGGGATAAATTTCTTGCCGAGATACGGAGGTATCTGCACGGCACGGAAGAACAGAATATTTAGAAAGAACCGTTATCATGAATATTGTAGCTGGGATAACAAACCAGCCATACCCATAAGAGGAGCAGACCTAATGATTGAGGATCGCTTAGTGGACATCGAGATAAAACTTGTCTATCAGGAGGAAACCATAAAGGAATTAAACGGCGTGGTCTGCGAGCAGCAAAAGCAGATCGATCATCTGGAGTCAATCTGTAAGGTATTTGAGAGCCAGATAAAGAATCTGTCGGAAGCTATCGGAGGGAAGCCCATCCTGAATGAAAAACCTCCTCACTATTAACAAGTCCCTCTGGCATCGCGTTCAAAGGCATAAATAGGGACAACAGCACCCAATTTTATTGGGAAATACGGAAATACCTCGCCTATTTCTCTTGGGATCCCTTCGTTAAAGATTACAAAAAGAACGCCTCTAAATTTTCTAAGGCATTCATTTTAGAGAATTCAGGAAGAACTTACTCGCTGCCGAATCAGAGAAATGGTCGCGTTTAATTGCCGGCGCAATAACAGTAGGGTATCCCGAATTTTATCGATTGTGGGATGGATGGAGCGAGACCGTTGAAGACGCCCATGTCAATTTGGGCGATATTCCACTCCTATCATGGGATGTATATTCTGAATTGCTGACCAGGTAAGATTGTGGTCATTTTTTCTGGGTTTATTTTCTCGCCCTTCGAATCCCTTATATATTGCAACGCTCCAGAATATGTGAGTCCATATCGTTCCATTAGTTGCTCCCGCACGATCCTGAAGAAATTGTCTCCTATCTTGACTACATAGACAAAATAAGGTTCTTTTAACCTGATTCGCTTTCTTGTTTCTGCAATTACCACGGGATCTCGTGTTGAGTATGCGTATTTCATTTCCAGCGCACGCGTCAGGTCAGAGACAATATTTCTGGTGAAGTGGACTGTCTCCTCAATAAACGGTAGTCCTCCCCACATCTTCACACTTCTCAGTCCTGAATTATATGCAGCAATACCTCGCCATACGTTCATTTCTACGGGGCCACCGAAGAAGTTCCTGCATTCCACTATTCCCTTGACAAGATGCTTCACGCCTACTGGAATGTGCAGTTCCGGAACAAATCTCGCATCCGTTTCCTTGCGCTGATTCACACTCATACGACTGATTTTTTTCACATACATTTCTCGCGCTGCCTGCAGACTCTGGTATGCCGCTGTTCTATCCGAGTCAAGCTCAACCAGTTCAGCTCGTGCAGTATTGATTTTATCGATATGATCCTCCGTGATCTTACCTGTTCCTGATTCCGCCAAGCTGTATAGCTCTTGCTGTTTAGCCGCCATATCTGATCTCAGCTTCTCGTATTCAGATATGGTGGAGTTCAACTTCCCAAGCTCAGGACTCTCGACTACATTCAGGCCATACTCGCGCGCCGTGGATTCCATCAATTGTTGTAAACCCACTGCACCGGCAAAAGAGACGGCATCCCATTCAAATCGAGATTCGTTCCAGATTTTTGCCACTTCCAATTCGACCAGGAACGGCACCTGCGAAAGGTAATTCAAGTTTGGATCTGCGCAGGCATCGACAATCAAAGAGAAATAGCGCTTCATATCTTTTGATGGAATCGTGTCGATAATATGCGGATGGTCCTCAATCTTTCTGCTTGGTTTATCAACAATCTTCGCGGCAGACTGAGCCCCCGCTGATGCCTGTAAAATTCCGAAGCCATCAAGTACACCCGCTCCGGCTACCGCCGCCATTCCAACGATAAATTGTCGTCTTTTTTTGTCCATATGTTTCCTTAAACATATTTGCTCCAATTTACAAGTGCTCATAGCATCTATTGATCATGCCCGAAGAATCTATCTCAGAAAGGTGGGCGTTCAGTGGATTGTAGTATCGAATCCCTCCTGAAACATAGCGAAAGTTCCTTTGGTCAAACAATGTTTTGGCATGAGAATTCCCACTTGCAAGCGTTCAACTTAAAAAAATAGCCCGTTGAACGCTTCAGGAAGGACTGCTCGGATTTAGAAAAATCGATTCCATTATTCGATGACTTTTTATGCCCTCCCGCCTGCAGATCCTTAAGATCGAATAAAGTCAAAATTCAACTATTACCGTTACAAATTGTTATTAATAGCACTACTGTCAGGATTCTTTACACTTTTGATTTTCTCAAAATATCTACGCTGGACGTGCAGTTATGCCTGTTGAATCGGTAAGCCGTTTTTTACTGTCGGGTTTCTTTACAACAATGATGTTCGAGATACGTTTACGAAGGTTGCCCATAATGACTTCTGAAACCTGAGGGCTGACAAAGATATCAATGTTTTCAATAAATTACATATTATTAGCCGCAAATATCTCTCCAAGTAATTAATATTGCACGATTATTGCATATTTTTAACGCGGATGTGAAAATGATTAAGAATAGCCGCTCTTTAACTGCACATCTTACGTACTGTAACTTTACGATGCACTATGATAACCGAGACGCAGGTGTATCCTCCGGTGTCGACAAATGAAAGGTGAAATACTATGCAACAGGGATACTCACAACGAAGAAAAAGAAAAGGTGTTCGGCTGATTCTGGGTTTTGTTGTCATGGCTTTTTTAATAGGAAGTGCAGGGGCTTTTCGGGCCGATGCCTCTCTCATTGCCCCCGATCCCGGTCTTCCACCCCTTGGTGGGGAATATACCACTCCTGATTCCGAATTTTTTGCCGAGTACAGTGGTCCTGATTTTGATGTTGTTCTAAGCTATGTCCGTCTCGGGAATTTTACCGGTGTGGTGCAAACCGAAGTTGGCAGTGACGAACATGAATCATTCGGAGCAACATTATCTGGCTTCGCGGAATTCCACATTGACAGCTCTGTAGAGTCAACTTTTTTCCAACTGACAGGACCCGTGGAGTTTATAATACTCAACAAAGCCGGTTATGAAACAGGGCTCTTCGATGCGAAGATTGTATCAATGGAATTTTCGGGGAATCTCCCTCTGCCTTCCGACGATATGGTTATTCTTATCCGTGAGAGCCCAACAACTATGTCTCTTGGTGCGATGGAGATTATAAGCCAAGGTGACGGAACGTTTCAAATCGAGAGTTTCTTCGATGTGGCGACTGAACTGTCGGTAGATGGCGGTCAATCGTGGATATGCTCTCGTCCCGAAACGAGGAGGATGGAATTACACCCCGCACCTGTCCCTGAGCCCGCCACCATGCTTCTCTTCGGTTTTGGCTTGATGGGGTTGCTAGGAGTAAGGAGAAAGTTCAAAAATTAGATTAAAGGGCGACGTGGCCGAGTGTTTAAGGCAATGGTTTGCAACACCATATTCCCTGGTTCAAATCCAGGCGTCGCCTCCATGAAAAGCAAAAGGCGGGGTCTCATGTAGGCCCTGCTTTTTGCTTGCTTGCTGATTGTACTTTTTTACCGTTTATCCGATTAAAGCTTTACCGACTACAGGAAGGGCTCAACAAACTGTATCTCCATCCCCAATAACGTTATCCTCTCTTTTTTGTCTGATGAATCAGAGGTCTACACGTTTGATGCTGCGTCATTTTTTATTCCCGATTCCTACGTTGGTAAGTGTGGACTTCCAAAAAAGGATTGACAACGCCATGCGCAGTCTGTAGATAGCCAATAGTTTTGCATAGGGGGGAATTATCTTATTCTATGGACTTCTTTTTCAATCCAAAGGGCATTGCTGTAATCGGCGCGACCGATAACCCGCTCAAGGGCGGTTATCATATCGTAAACAACATACTGGGTGGTTATACGGGGAAAGTGTACCCAGTAAACCCCAAATATGACTCCATCCTTGGGCTTCCATGCTATCCCGATATCGCATCCATACCGGATGATTTTGACCTCGCCATCTACTTTATCCCGGCCACCTTTCTCCCAGAGACAATCGAGCGGTGTGCGACAAAAAAGGTAAAGGGGATTATCATAGAATCAGCGGGCTTTGCCGAAGTCGGCGAGGAGGGGGCAGAACTTCAGGCAGAATGTCTCGGGCTTGCAACAAAACATCAGATCCGTCTCTGGGGACCGAACTGCATGGGTCTTCTCGACGGCCACACAAAAAACGTCTTTTCTTTCATGTATAGCGACGAGTGGAAAACGCTCATGACCCCGGGGAAAGCTTCCTTCGTCGTCCAGAGCGGCATGCTCTCGGCAGGTTTCCTTATGATGATTCTCGACCGGGGAGGGATGAACATCAGCAAGATGTGCTCCGTAGGAAACAAGTGCGATGTAAACGAAACGGAGCTTCTCGAGTATCTCGCCCGCGATCCGCACACCGATGTAATCGGCCTCTATCTCGAATCCCTCGTCGACCCACGTCGATTCATGGAGATCAGTCGTGCGACGGAAAAACCGATAATCGTTTTGAAGAGCGGCCGAAGCCCTTCCGGTGCGAAGGCGGCCATGAGTCATACCGCAAGTCTTGCAGGCAACGACGCTATTACGAATAATGCCCTGAAACAGGCGGGCGTCATTACCGTCCACGATTTTACCGAGATGACAGATTTTATGCGGGGATTTTCCATGACGAAGGGATGCAGAAACAGCGGCGGGACGGCGATCGTCTCCTTTTCGGGAGGCGGCGGGATCGTAACCGCCGATTTTCTTCACGACGCCGATCTTCCCTTGGCCCCTTTATCGGCAGAAACTCTCTCGGCCATAAAAGAGGTTTTCCCTCCCTGGATGGAACCGGCTAATCCCGTCGACGTATGGCCCGCAGTAGAGAGAAACGGAATCGAGACGGTTTACAACAGCGTGGTTGATGCAATCATGAATGACGACAAGGTCGATTCCCTTATCATACATCTCTTCTCGGGAAGTATGGACACCGGGATGCTGGAACCACTCGCAGGCATGAAGGATCGATTGGAAAAACCTGTTATCGCATGGCTTATCGGGACGGGGGACAACTTCCGCATAGCCAGAAAAGAAATAGAAGAGCTGGGCATCCCCGTCTTTGAGGAGATGGGAAGGGGTGTAAGTTTTCTCGCCGCGGCAAAAAAACACTACCTCGGAAAGAGTTGGTCAGATCGGAACATCCCGTAGAAGCGGCACCCGCGCCATACAACTGCAGGCAAACCTGCACCCTCATTTTTAAATTGTAAATCACGCGAGATTGCTTCGTCTCGATTGTATCGGGACTCCAATGACAAAAACCCGTCACTCGATAAATCGATCAGCGATACTTTCGTATACCATCGAACCTCCAGTGCACTATAAAAAAGGCGGGAAGAAAATCTCCCCGCCTTGAAAAATCTTCGGTCGATTCTTGATTACACGGCAAATGCCTCATCAGGAATTCTCACCGCACTGATTTCGTCCTTCGTCAGATTCTCCAGCTTCGCGGGGACAAGGCCGGTAACGCGGTTTACGAAGAACTTGGCACCCTCGATCTTGCCGGTGTAGAAAGCCTTTTCCTGGTCCACGTCGGTGTCTGCCAGTTTTTCCGTCGCCACCCGTGCCATCCAAAGGTGAAGCCATCCCAAGAGAGCATCGCCGAAACAGTTCAGATAATCACATGCTCCGATAAGGGGCACAAAGGGGTTGGTCTTGATGAGCTTGCTGAATTCCATGGCCGTCATGGCGCAGGCGTTCAGCGCATTCTCTACGATAACCGCCTCGTCTTTGAAGCCTTCAACCTCTTTCGCCTTGGCGACTTCCGCCTGGGCCTCTCCGAGGAGGTTCATGAAATAGAGCCCCTTCTTCATGCCAAGCTTCCTGCCCAGGAGATCAAGGGCCTGGATACCGTTTGTTCCCTCATAGATGCAGTTGATCTTCTGATCCCTCATCATCTGCTCCACGGGATATTCCCTGCAGAAACCATAGCCACCGTAAGTCTGAACCGCCGTATCGCAGACCATCATACCCCAGTCGGTACAGTAGGATTTGACGATGGGGGTGAGCATCTCGATCATACCCTGCCACTTTTCTACTTCTTCATCCGTTGTAACCACCCGTTTCTTGTCCATGACATAATAGCAGTAGTATGCAAGCAGCCGCATGCCTTCGACGTAGGATTTCATCTTGATGAGCATCCGTCTCACATCGGGGTGCTGAATGATCGGCACCGCAGGTGCGTTGGGATCTTTCATGTTCATCACGTTGGCACCCTGCACCCTCTCCTTGGCATAACTGAGGGCATGGAGGTAGGCGGCGGAGGCAAGTGAAACTCCCATCATTCCGACACCCTGGCGCTCCTCGTTCATCATGTGAAACATGATCTTCATGCCTTCACGCTCTTCTCCCATGAGGTAGCCGATACAATTTCCGGTATCACCAAAATTAAGCGTACAGGTTGCGTTTCCGTGAATACCCATCTTGCTCTCGATATTACCGGTCACGACATCATTGAATTCACCGAGGGATCCATCGGTGTTGATCCGGTACTTGGGTACCAGAAAGATTGAAATCCCCTTCGTCCCGGCAGGATCTCCCTCGATACGGGCCAGAACGGGATGGATGATATTTTCCGTCAGGTCATGATCACCGGCGGAGATGAAGGACTTCGTCCCGGAAATCGAATAGGTCCCATCGGGGTTTCGCTTTGCCGTGGTCTTGAGCGCCCCCACATCGGAGCCAGCACCGGGCTCAGTAAGGCACATCGTGCCCGCCCATACACCGGAAAACATTTTCTCAAGGATTATGTCTCTCAGTTCATGCTGGAAGAAATCCTCCACGAGCCGCGCCGCACCGTGGGTAAGTCCGGGATACATAAGAAATGCCTGGTTTCCAGCGAGAAACATATTGGAGCAGGCAGCGGCCACAACGGCGGGAAACTGCTGTCCGCCTACCTCATAACTGTCTGCAACGGACATCCAACCACCTTCGGTATAAACCTGATAGAGGCGATGGTAAGCTTCCGGAACGGAGACCTTGCCGTCGGCGAATTCAGCCTCGACGGGTTGTCGGTGTACCTCGTCGGGATAGGTCGGTGCCAGGTCATTCTCGGTATACTTGACTGCCTCAGAGAGAACCATGTTTACCATTTCGGCATCATGATCTTCAAAGAGGCCTTTCCCCAGAAGCTCCTCTCCAATGTTTAAGACTTCATGGAGAAGAAATTTAATATCCCTTTCGTCTAACCATTGACTAGCCATAATCCCTCCTTTATTTAATTGTAGTTAATTTGCCATTCCCCGGGTGAGCTTCGCCCTTATAGTCTTTTATTGACATTGTGTCAACAAAACTTTCCCCTAGCCTTTTCGTAGCGGTAGGGTAAGGGGACACTCACAGGTTATGCTGTTATTGTGAATGATTCACTTGAAATGGATGTATCGAAAAGGTACAAGACAATAAATCGAAGAAATGGAGAAGAGCGCCTTGAAACTCATACTGGTTCGACATGGCGAAACCCTTTGGAACCGCGAAAAACGGATACAGGGAATAAGCGACATAGAATTGAGCGAGCGGGGAATACAGCAGGTTGAGAATCTTGCCAAATCCCTGCAAGATGAGAAAATTGATGCAATGCTCGCGAGCCCGCTTAAACGAGCATACCAGACTGCATCCATCATTAATCAGTTTCATAATCTCGCTATCGAATCGGTGCCCGATTTACAGGAACTTGATCAGGGTGATCTGGAAGGCATCAGGTTCAGCGAACTTATGGAAGAACACCCCCTTCTTCTTGAGAAATGGCTCAAAGACCCCACCTCCGTTGCTATACCAAACGGAGAGACTCTTTCCGACCTTCAGGAACGGGCATGGTCTGTTATAGAAGGGGTCATGAAAAGCGGCAAAAACACCCTTGTTGCTTCTCACGGGTTGACCATCATGACGATACTCTGCAAATTTCAGAATCGCAGCCTCTCGCAGTTCAGGGAGGTTCATGTGGATACGGCGTCGAAAACCGTGGTCTCCATCAAATGCAAAAGAGGAACGATAGACTGTCTCAACTGCACCGACCATCTGCTCTAACCAATGGTGAAAAAGAGGAGGGATGGCGGGCGAAGCTACTTTCGCTGTAACGAACTATCATAATTGACACACAGATGATAATTATATATTATCAATATCGATTCCACTATTCTCTTTCGATCGAGAAGCCACAAAAAACGGGGGAACTGAAGATGCAGAAGAAGGGTAAGGGATTTCTCGAGATAACCGTCTACATTATTGTAATTTTGATTGTTGGTCTGACGCTGACTGCGACCATCGGGTGTGGTCACAACAAGCATACAATCCTGAAGCCCGATAAGTCAGGAAAGGCCTATTCCAACAGTATCGGCATGAAATTCGTTCTCATACGAAAGGGAACCTTTTCGATGGGGAGTCTCTTCCGTGAAAAGGGCCGAAACGCCGATGAAAAACATCACCGTGTCACGATCGAAGACTCCTTCTACCTGCAGACAACCGAGGTAACCCAGGGACAGTGGAAAAAAGTGATGGGGGATGAAAATAATCCCTCCTATTTCAAGGACTGCGACGACTGCCCCGTGGAAGAGGTCTCTTGGAACGACGCCCAGGCATTCATAGCGAAGCTCAATAAGATGGAAAAAACGAAAAAGTACCGTCTCCCCAAAGAGGCGGAGTGGGAATACGCCTGCAGGGCAGGGACAAAAAAAGCATATCAGACCGGTGACTGCCTGACCCCCGAGGAGGCAAATTTTAACGGCAACTACCCCCTTGAGGGTTGTCCAGCAGGAGAATTCAGAGGAATTACCATCACGGCGGGAAACTTCGCACCCAACCCCAGGGGACTGTACGATATGCACGGAAACGTATGGGAATGGTGCCAGGATTGGCTGGGAGAGTATCCTTCAAGCCACGTTACCGACCCGAAAGGTCCCAAGCACGGAAGCCAGAAGGTCATCCGGGGAGGCGCCTGGAACAGCCTTGGACGAGATCTTCGTTCCGCCTGCCGCTTCGGCAGTGCCCCCGAGAGCGCAACGAACTACATAGGATTCCGCATCGCCATGACCCGCTAAAAGAGCGGGGCCGGGAGAGAATCCCGGCCCCATTTTTTCAGTAGACAAAGTCGAGAATCCCCAGACCGATGACATTTCCCGCAATGGCAACGGCATAGATGATGCCCACCATGGTAACCTTTGCCCTGATCGTTTTCAGACTCATGACGATAATGGCAGCTACAAAGAAGTGGAAGTAGCCGAAGAGGAAGATAAGCCAGACACCGGCAAAGGAACGGTACCACCAGGGATATTCCCAGACAAGGTGACCGCCAAAGTTCAGGGCACACTCAACAAAGACACAGAACAGGGCATAGCCAATCGCCCAGAACCACCAGTTCGGTAGTCCCAGGATCTTGATGCGTTTATCCTCAAAGACCGTATTAAAAAAGATGATTCCAACGATGGCGAACATGAACATAATCTCTATGTTCCATCCAACCATTGTCCTGAGGGCGGTATCGCCGGGGGTCGTCCAGAAGGCGGCACGCTGGGTCAGATGAAAGACCCATCCGTTCCAGGTCTCGTTGATGAAATCCATCCCAAAAATTGTCACCCCGGCAAAGATGCCATTCCAGTTTCCCGATGACCAGGCCTTTTTCATCTCGTTGGTGTAGATGTAAAAGACAAAGGCGAGCATCGGTATTACATACCACTTAAGCATGGAAAGATCCCTTAATCCCTCAAGTGCAAGCCGCGATGCTTCTGTCATAACGAACCCTCCTCTGTTGTGATAGCAAATGATTGAACCATGATACGGCGACTCCGGAAATGAGATGACCGGAACCGCATATAAGAAGTGCTAAAAAAGTGAATGGTACAGGCCGCTCCATCGAGAACCGGCGCCGCAACCCAGTGTTCTGGGGAGAAAGTATAGGGAAATGACCGTCCCCTGTCAACGGGAAAACGGACCGCTACGAAGGCTTGCCACATCACCTCAAATAGGGTATGCATTTTTTATGAAGGAAAATCTTGGCTATCCCATGGTCACACGGGAAGAAATAGAAAGGGCATACGAAACCATCCACGAACACATTGTGGATACTCCGATTATAATCTCGGCCACATTATCTGATCTCTGCGGCTGTACAACGCTCTTTAAACTGGAAAACCTTCAGGTAACGGGGGCCTTCAAGGAGCGGGGTGCCCTTAACAAGCTGATGAACCTTACCGATGCGGAAAAAACCCGGGGGGTTGTAGCCGCCAGTGCGGGGAACCACGCCCAGGGAGTCGCCTGTCACGCAAAGAGACTCGGTATCCCCGCCACCATCGTAATGCCCCGCGGAACACCCCTCGTCAAGATCACCTCCACACAGCACTGGGATGCACAGGTCATCCTTGAGGGTGACTCCTATGACGATTCATACGCCTTCGCGCAGAAACTGGCGACAGAAGAGGGCGCCACCTACATCCACGCCTTCGCCGATCCTCTTGTCATCGCTGGTCAGGGAACGATCGGTATCGAAATCCTGCGACACCCTCTATGCGGTGATTTAGACGCAATCGTCGTTCCGATAGGGGGAGGTGGTCTTATTTCGGGTGTTGCCGCCTACGTCAAGACCCTCCGGCCCGACGTGAGAATCATCGGCGTGGAGACGGAAAGCTGTCCCGCCATGAAAGAAACCCTCGACTGCGGTCGTGCCCTCTCCCTTTCTCCCTCGGAGCCGGCGTGCCTTGCCGACGGCATCATGGTGAGAAAGGTCGGTGACATCAATGTGGAGATGGTGAGACGCTACGTCGACGATATCGTTACCGTCAATGACGACGAGATTGCCAATGCCATTCTCCTGCTTCTGGAAATAGAAAAGAATGTCGTCGAGGGCGCCGGGGCGGTACCGCTGGCCGCCCTTCTCAATAGAAAGATCTCCGGCCTTTCCGCGAAGAAGGTCCTCTCAATACTGTCGGGGGGAAATATCGACGTAACGCTCCTTTCTCGAATCATCACGAGGGGTCTCGCCTTTGACGGGAGGCTCGTTCAGTTTCAGATTCAGCTCCGGGATGTGCCCGGGGCACTTGAATCGGTGCTTCATCTCTTTCACGAAGCGAATGCCAACATCCTCGAGATCGTCCACCATCACTACACGGCAGGGGCACCGATCGGCCGGATCAACGTGACCATCACCCTCGAGACCAAGAGCTTCGGCCATATCGGCGAAATCCAGAGAAATCTTGATGAAAGTGGCTACCTTTCCTACCGAAACGCCCCGATGGCCGACGTTGCCACCCCTTTAGAATAATCCCAGAAAACAGTGAAGGGGGTTACATGATCTCAGAGACCAGTCCATGGATATGCCGTGCCACAGGTATGCAGGAGGTCAGCCCAGGTGACTCGATACCGATACAGTTAATCAGCCCGGGGTATCCGATTCCGCGCTCCTCTCTGATGATGAAATCTCGCGAAGGTTCGTTCGGACCCTGAAGCTTGGGCCGGATACCCGACGTATCGGGGTGCAGAGAGTCTTCTTTTACGCCGGGGAGATAGGTCCTGACAGAGCGGTAAAAGGGTTCTCTTTTCTCTTCCCCCACGGCATATCCCAGGTCATTCACATACTCAGTATCGGGGCCAAACCGTACCCGCCCTCCGAGATCCAGCGTTGCATGAATTCCCAAACCTTCGTTATCTCCCTGAGGAACCGGGTAGACGAGATGACAGAGCCTTGGGGCGGGTGATGCGGAAAAATAATCCCCCTTGCAATATCTCAAACGGTAGTCCTTTTCGTCCACATCAATGCCGAGAAGGGCACAGACGCGATCGGCATGAAGACCGGCACAGTTTATCACAACCCCTGTCCGAAACCGATACTCGCCACCGTTAATTTTGATCTCGTAACCGTTTCCCTCGAAACGTGCGTCCGTCACCTTTGAACGAAAGGCAATCACCGCACCGTGCTCTCCCGCTCCGACATAAAAGGATCGCAAAAGGCTGTGGGAGTCAATGATTCCGGTTGAGGGAGAAAACAGTGCTGCCCGTACACTGATTTCAGGTTCTTTCCCCTTGACCTCTTTCCCCGAGAGAAGGGAAAGATCGGTGACACCGTTTGTCTCAGCCTGTTCCCTCAAACACACCAATGTTTCCTCTTCCTGCTCCGTCACGGCAACAATGAGCTTCCCGATCTTTCGGTGGGGGATATCCCTTTGTTCAGAGATCTCATAGAGGAGGTCGTTTCCCTCCCTGCAGAATCGGGCTTTCAGAAAACCGGGCGGGTAGTAGATACCCGCGTGTATCACACCGCTATGGCGGCTGCTCGTCTCCTGACCAAAGGTATGCTCCTTCTCGAGGAGAAGGACGTTCCCGTAGTAACGGGACAGTTCCTCGGCAACGGCAAGGCCGATCACACCGGCACCAATTATAGTAATGTTAAATTTGTCCACTCATAGTCTCTCTTTGGCTTATTGCGGCGCGATTGTCCCACCCGCACCGTATGATCATCTCTCCTAATGCTAATCCTCCGGGACAACGACCGCCCAGGCGTCAAAGAGTGAATTGTAGCGAAGGATAAACTCCTCATCGCCGTCGGTCAGGATCTTGAAATAGTGAAGCGAGGGGTCTTGTGCGCTCCGTCCCCCCTCGTACCACCGATCAAGGATTTCCACCACCTGTCGCCTTGTACCACCCCAGGTAAAGGCCAGTGGACGCTCATTGACCCTGTAACCACTGTAACACTCGACTCGGATGGTATCAAAAATCATCGTTTCACCGTCGGTATAATCTCATGAAGGATCGAATCTCTGTTTCCTCCGGTTATCCGGAAGAGGTTCACATCCGTCCGTTCCTTTGCCGTTGCGATCATGCCACGACCTCTCAGTGCAATCGTCGCGATGACCGGTGTTTCCGAATCAAGGGCCTGCTGCACGATCTCCCTGAATCGGGAGGAAAAACATTCCATCTTCCCGATCTCATCGATGATAATGAGGTCCGTCTCAACGCGGAAAAAGGGTATGGAATCGAGAAAATCTTCAAAGCCCGCCACATCGATACCATATTTCCCGACACGACAGGCGCTCTCGATCCTGACATGGGACAGGAGAGCTCTCCGACCGTCGAAATCGACGAGTTCGAACCCCTTTCTGACTCTTCCTTCCCTGATTTCGGCGGTATAAAAACCGGCGGGATGACACTCATCTAAGGCAGAACAGGCCTTTGCAAGAAGGGTGGTTTTCCCGACGCCCGGAACACCGGTGATAAGAATGTTGTCGGGCATAGTTCAACGATTCCTAACGGCTGCCGCCCTCTATTCCCATCGCCCTTCTCACTCTCACCTTGGCGTCAATCAGCTCTCTATGGGGAAGATGGAGAAGATCTGCCAGTTTGTGAACCAGGAAATCCTCATGCTTGTCGAGCCTTCCATCGGTGTAGGCGATCCGCCAGACCATCTCGATAATTTCCGCCTTCTCTGCGGGGGTATAGTTCTGGTTTATCAAACTGGTAAACTGCCAGAGATCGAGACTTCCCTTCAGTTCGCTCTCGGCTGCGGTGATGAGGGCCTCCGCCTCGTCATCGGATACATTGTAATCCTTCTTCAGTACCGCCACAATGCTGTCCCGCTCCGATTCGCTGAATTCGCCATCGATCTGCGACATTTCAATCAGCAGTGCCAGCGTGGCGATACGGATATCGTGAACGGACGTTTCTGTTTCGCGCCCTTTTCCGCTTTCACTCTTCCCGAAAAATTTCCTTACCATATCGATCATGGCTGAATGTTTTCCTTTCTAATCATCCGTCAGAATCATCGACGCATAGGTTACTGCACTTTCGGTCGCTTCCTCGTCGTAGGTCTCATGAGAGAGGATCTCCGCCTGCGCTCCCTTGAGGAGCGTCGAAAAAACAAGCATAGCGGGGAGCCCGCAGACGTTGAATCGATTCTTCGTCTCCAGTGCGTTTTCAAAAATCTTCTCCGGCTTTCCCTCGCAAAGAGAGGAGAGAATTTTCTCGTCGTTTTCCAAAGCATCCGGAAGGAGCACATGAGCCGGCACAGGGTCATCAAACTTAAGCCCCACATGGGAGAAGTCCACCCCTGAGACAAGGAGGACACCTCCCCTGCACCCCTTTATCATACTTTCAAGGACACCTATCATACCTGTAAATCGTTCATCGTCAAATATATTGCTCCCCTCCACGATACATTCATGTATGCTTCCGCAGAGGATCGGAACGATCGGAAGGCCATCCCCAAGGAAATAGGAGAGGAACAGTGTCTGGAATTCAATTGAATGCTCCATCTTATGGCCGAAATCGTTTGTCGCAAAGGTCCCCGGGGGGGCGTGTTTCTTGAGTTCGGAGATAAGATCACGCGCCGCCTTGAGCGTGCCGAAGGGGGTAACATAGTTTTTCTCAGTCACAGAATATAATCCGTCCTGCCACTGGTGATTGATCCCTAATATGACGGCAGCATCATAGGTTCGATCTTTCAGATGACGGTAGAGGTCCACATAGGCTGCCGTGGCGATTTTGATATCGATATGAGGTGCAAGGATGCCTGCGATCGACCTGTCCCTATAGTCCGGTCCGCTTCTTGAAAGCTCATCTTCGATATCCTTGATAAAGCGGCTCAGCCGCACAGGGTCGGCATCATAGGAGTTCCCCGCGTGGGAGGGAAAGCGGTTTTCCTTTCGTTCGAATTCTTCATAGAGGAACCGCACCCGCTCACGGAATTTGTCGCTCTCCAGAAGGAAATACTGGTCCAGTCTCTCGATAAATTCCTCAATCTCCGATATCGAAACAAACCCACCCCCCCGGTTTCGCATGATCTCTACCTGTAAGTCTCGGAGATCATTGGTACCATCGAGCATCTGCAACAGGGGAAGCATGGACCGAGCCAGGGTAAGCGCTTTCTCGGTCATCTGCAGTGGATCAATAAAGGCCAGGACTTCGCGGCCCTCCACCGTGGTGGTTATCAACTGGAGATCGCTTCTCAGTCGAGGATTTTTCATCATCTTCACTCCGAGGGGCATCCTAATACATACCGTCTGAACTTTCGATAAAAAAATGCACTCCCGCTAACGGAATCAGCCTGTAAAGAAGGGAAAACTACTTACAGAGTCGAACAAAATGAGGCTGTATATCTACATCATAACGATACAATTATGGTAGGAAATGAGCGTTTGTGAGGTATTTTTTCAAGTCGATAACTCTTTTATAGGATGAATGGTAGAACGTTATAATCGGTAATCGATAAGCAGGCATACCATCCCCAAGCCAAGAGAAATTGTCTTACGAACCTATTGTTGAGAAGGTAGAATTGGAACAGTGTAACGAATGGGGAGGGGGGTGCCGGAATGCACCCCCCTTTGGTTCATCGATTCAATTAGAAACTCCAGCCTATGCCGGCATTCGTTGTGGTCGTATTATCGCAGTATCCCACACCAGCTGTGATAGAAAGGCTCTTTCCAACGAGCATTCTGCCACCAAAAGCCATCGCGCTCTGGCCTCTGAAATTACCATATCCGAGACCGAGCGAAACTTTTTTGCCCGGAGCAGGAACCGGAATGGCCGCCAGCGCTGCAACAGATGCTACACCCGAATCAACTCTATCCTCAAGCTTCCAGTATTGCCTCATATTGACGGCATCGTAATCATCAGATCCGTCAGCTATTCCCGTCACCTTCGCGGGTCCTGAAGTGTCATCATTCTGGAATGTCGCTCCGGTGTCATCGAGGGTAAGTGATGTTGAAGCGCTTCCACCGGTCAGCGTCGTTGTATGGCTCGTCTGATCAACGGTCAAGCCATGACCATCTTGGGTTAGTACCGTTGCCTGAGTATCTGTGGCGGTCACGGCCGAGCCGTTATCTACGCCCATGCTCGCACTGTCAGCAACGAGGGTTACACCGGCATTACTGCCGGTCATTGAACTTTCTGTTGTCCCGGTAATCGTATTCGTTGCACCGGTCATCGTGTTGGTCGACGTCCCAGCGTTACCGATCGTATTCACCGAAGCAGCCGTCGTAACACCGATATTGGTGGCAGACGCCTCAATGTTGT